>Ga0335072_10000162_pt1 | contig 142374 bp, 119 predicted proteins | sample Lox_Sample_21_FD_206725 | JGI IMG/M metagenome (GOLD analysis project Ga0335072, IMG submission 206725) | Soil microbial communities from Loxahatchee National Wildlife Refuge, Florida, United States - Lox_Sample_2.1 | ecosystem: Environmental > Terrestrial > Soil > Wetlands | place: USA...
CAGCAAAGTCACAAGTAAGTAACGTGACCGGAGTATCCAGTCTTTGGATTTTTCAGCAATAACGTGTTTGAAGGCTTCACTGGCTTTTTCTGTCCTCGCATATGTGGTGACCTTACCTCTATCCAATTTCAATACGTCCCGCAACGCATTCAAAATGAATAATACAAATGCCAGGCCCCTTCGGTTTGTACTTCTGCGTAAGTTGAGATAGCTGGGACGATAATGAGGTCGGATAGGTTGGATGCGACTAGGGCTAGGTGGAGAAGATGGCAAATACGGGGTCCTGGCACATTTCCGATACACTTGAATCCCAACAGTGACGTGTGCCACTGCTTCCACACGATTGCATGCCCGTAGGTAGTGAGCTGACGCCAGCTTCAGACCAGGATTCGGTGGCAGGCATTAATGGTCGCAACAGCTCGCGAGCTTCCGGCGATAGAAAGCTGGTTTGCTATGATCCGAAGCTCCAGTTCGAGGCATACGATATACTCTACCTCGCTTATTCTATCGTATCGTATTCGAGTTCAGCACATGTACGAAGCAGCGGCATGAGAAAGGGCGCTCTAACACGCCCGAAGGCTGAACTGTCCAGCGATTGAGTCGAGAAGTCGTGGTTCAGCGATCGCCGATGCCAGAAACGCCCGCTTCCTTTGAGCTTGAGCTTGAGCTTGGGCCTGGTCAAAAGTCAGTCCACAATGCTGCATCATAGTGGGCATGTTCTCCGCTGGCTCCCGTTGTGACGCTGCTTCAAAATGCCATGCTACCCGGATTTTCATTTTTCTTCTACCGAAGAGATCAATTCACTTCTGCAGTGCCTTTGGAGCTCTCAATTGCTATCAAATCGTCTCACGCCATAGCACTTGCCTCTTTTGTCGTCCGATAGCACATTGGTGGTCTGAGGTGGGCTGAGACGAACCACTCCAAAGTGAAAGAAAAAGGTAAAAGAGCAAAATTTCCTCGACACATCCAGGCATACTTAAGCCAAGATCACTCGCTCTTCAATCAATTGCTGACTGTTTTTCATCTTAGAGCAATAGTTCTGGCTGTGGCATTACTACGTCACTCCGCCGTTTCACTGCAATTGAGACAGCGAACCACGAACAACAACAATGAGCCAAGAAAATAACGAAGGAGAGAGTATCTCCGCCTTCGGGCAAGCTCGCTCCACCATCAAGGAGCAGCCATTGACCAAAGAAGAGCTTCAAAGTTACACCGAGTACTTCTATGCCTCAATGTACCTCTGCTTGGGCATGATCTACCTCAAGGAAAACCCGCTTTTGAAGGAACCATTGGCTACCGATCAATTGAAGGCCCGCATTCTTGGTCATTGGGGTTCTGATGCCGGCCAGAGCTTCACTTACATCCACATGAACCGACTGATCAAGAAGTACGACCTCGACGCCATCTTCGTATCAGGACCTGGTCACGGTGCACCGGCTGTCATCTCCAATGCCTATCTTGAAGGTACATATTCTGAAGTATATCCGGACAAGTCAGAGGATGAAGATGGAATGCGCCGCCTTTTCAAGTGGTTCTCATTCCCGGGTGGAATTGGAAGTCATGCCACGCCAGAGACGCCGGGAAGTCTTCACGAAGGTGGTGAACTTGGTTACTCCATCTCACATTCGTTCGGAACGGTATTTGATCATCCAGATCTCATCACCGTCTGCATGGTTGGAGATGGTGAGGCGGAGACGGGACCGCTCGCAACCAGTTGGCACAGCACCAAGTTCCTCAACCCAATCACCGACGGTGCCGTTCTTCCTGTCTTGCATCTGAACGGCTACAAGATCAACAACCCAACGATTCTGTCTCGTATTACTCATGACGAGCTCGAGGCTCTTTTCGTTGGGTACGGCTGGGAGCCTTACTTCGTCGAGGGTAGCGAACTGGACAGTATGCACCAGGCCATGGCTTCGACGCTCGAGCATTGCGTCCAGAAAATCAAAGCATATCAGAAACAAGCCAGGGATTCGGGCAAGGCCTTCCGACCTCGATGGCCCATGATCGTGCTGCGAACGCCAAAAGGATGGACTAGCCCGCGAAAAGTTGGCAAGCACTATCTCGAAGGTTACTGGCGCGCACACCAGGTCCCAATTACCGATGTCCACCAGAATCCCGAGAGCCTTAAGATTCTTGAACGCTGGATGAAGAGCTACCATCCAGAGAAAGTCTTCGGCGAGGAAGGTACACTTCGCGCCGACTTGAAGAAACTCGCACCTACCGGTCATCAACGCATGAGTGCAAACCCAATCGCCAACGGTGGCCTCGTTAGGAGAAAATTGAAGCTCCCCGACTTCCGTGACTTTGCGTACGAGGTCAAGAAACCTGGAGCTGTCGAAGGCCCATCCATGAACTTATTTGCTACCTACCTTCGCGAGATTGTCAAAGACAATCCAGACCAGTTTCGACTTTTTGGACCAGACGAAACACAGTCCAACAAGCTCGATGCCGTCTACGATGTAGGTAAAAAAGTCTGGCTTGGTGAATACTTCGAAGAAGACTCTGATGGTGGTAACCTTGCCTTCGCTGGTCGTGTCATGGAAATCCTAAGTGAACATACTATTGAGGGCTGGCTCGAAGGTTATATTCTCTCTGGCCGGCACGGTCTACTGAACAGCTATGAGCCATTTATTCATATCATCGACTCCATGGTCGGTCAACACTGCAAGTGGATTGAGAAGTGTTTAGAGGTAGACTGGCGCCAAAAGGTCGCATCTCTGAACATCCTCTTGACAGCCACAGTCTGGCGTCAGGATCATAACGGCTTCACTCATCAAGACCCCGGATTTCTGGATGTGATAGCCAACAAGAGCCCAGAAGTCGTTCGGATCTATCTACCACCAGACGCCAACTCCATGCTGTCAGTTGCGAACCACTGCTTCCGTAGTGAGAATTACGTCAATGTCATCGTGTTCGATAAGCAAGTTCATCCTCAGTACATGGATATGGAAGATGCCATAACCCACTGCAGCAAAGGTGTCGGCAGATGGGCATGGGCTTCAAACGACGAGGGCGTCGAGCCAGATGTGGTCATGGCAGGCTGTGGAGATGTCGCAACATCGGAGGCGCTTGCCGCGACCGCTCTTCTCCGTCAACATCTACCGGAGTTGAAGATTCGCTTCATCAATGTCGTTGATCTGTTCAAGCTCATCTCCGAACGTGAGCATCCGCACGGCCTTTCGGATACCGAATTCAAAGCACTTTTCACCGACGACAAGCCTGTCATCCTTAACTTCCACTCGTATCCCTGGCTCATCCACCGCTTGACGTACAAGAGAAAGGGCCAGCACAATCTGCACGTCCGTGGTTACATGGAGAAGGGCAACATCGACACGCCGCTTGAACTTGCCATTCGTAACAAGACGGATCGGTTCAGTTTAGCGATGGATGCGCTTGATCGAATGCCACATCTAGGCAATAGAGGTGGAGCAGCGCGCGAGGCTCTTCTTGACGAGCAGATCAAAGCGCGGAACAGTGCCTTCCATGAGGGCATTGATCCTAAGGAATTGAGGGAGTGGAAGTGGCCTTTCTAGTCAGTGATTCTGATGCGATATTTCAGGTAACTAGCGCAGTCTGGATTTGGGGTATAGATATTTCTCTATTCGTAACTTGCTTATTAGCTAAATAGCTCTAGTGTCCAAGATCTAATGCACAATCCTTTAGGGCTTCCACGCATCTTAAAATTCGCAGAAACATTGGACGATTTCTTCGGATCTTTTGGAGTTCTATGATCATGACCAAGGGTGAGAGATCCTCCACAGATGAAGCTTGGCAAGAACTGCTCTACATACTTGGCACCTTGAAGAAATGTTTAGACGGTATAAGCAATTCGTTTCGAATCTACTTCTCCGATCTCCGAACTTCTTGGAGTGATTTGGTAGAACAATATCAGTCAGAGAACGACACTTGGATTTACTCACAAACGTTAGTTATCGACACTAGTCTAGAAATATAGCCGTGGGCGATTCTATATACAGAACAAAGACGCTTAATTGACTCCGCTAACTGGCCCCAATGAAACCGCTCCGCTCCGCGTCTCATGGATTTACTCAAATTGGTGGCATGCGCACATGCACTCCAATTTCTAAGCGATTACTGGACCTCTCCGGCTAAGTAAGCATTCACCAGCGTTGAAGTACATGTATCTTCGAGATACTAGTGACTTGGCACAGATTTCTGGTCATGGCCATACAATTAATGTGAGTGATTGTCCAGCCCTTATGTTGAAGTCTCCTTTGCCTTCATCATATCGTGGGTACACCTCTGAGAGACCTCTGCTGACATGGCCGAAGACAAGGCAAGCTCAACCGCTGAGAGCTACACTATCGATTTGGAGCGCGATGGAGAAGAGAATGGATATTCGGTGGATGTTTGCCGCCTTGATTCTACAGCTTCAAAGCCCAGTCTTCGAACCGCAAGTGATGGCCACACCATATTGATTCCCCAGCCTAGCGATAACCTAAGCGATCCACTGAATTGGAGCTGGCGGAAAAACCACGTTATACTCGTCACCATCGCCTTGCTTTCAGCACTCGCAGACATGGTCAGCGCACTTGGAATTCCGCGCTGGCGCGCCGCTGGCCCTGGGCCGTCGTCGCCGTCTTCTACGCCGCGCAGATCGCCGCCATGGTCGTTGCTGTGACGGCCGTCTGCGCGTACCTCGTCGATGCTTGTCCGGAGGCGACGGCTAAAGCCGGCGCATGGGTCGTCGTTATGCGCACTACGAGCGGCTTCATGGCGGGCTATGTACAGGTCTGTTGCTCTTTTCGCTCTGGCTTGCGCTTGGCTGACCCTCATAGCTGCCTTGGGTGGAAAGAGCTGGTGCTGCCAGGGCCTTGGGCACGCAGGCTGTTGTTGCCGCGGCTGCGCTCTTGTGCCTCGTTGTGTTGCGAATTTTCGGCGGCAGGCTGGAGACGTTGGCAAGGCCCTGTAAAGCGAGTAGGAGAGTGATGACTTACGCGGACATACGATTTAGCGCCTTGACAGAACGCCATGTACAAGACGGTGGTTTGAAATGCACGAATGGAATGTAATGCTCCTCGAGGAGTTTGTGTTTCTCAGCGAGTAGACAGCGGCTGTGCCGTAGCTCGCTATGCTCACCAAGACGAGAAGTTTCGGAGAAGATGTCTGTTACTTCGGTTGTTCCATGCCGCAAACCTTTACCCGATTTGGAGTTATACAAACGAATGTTTCGATATCTTACACGTCAGCGCCGAAAAGAAAAGGTTGAATCGGGTATGTCACGTTTTTCATGGAAGAATTCGAAGCGAGTATCTCGCATTCTATTATGTGGAGCTCTGGTTTAAGGTATTTTTGGTATCTATCTAGTAATCCCGACCGTTAGCAACAGTGCCGAACTCCAGGCCGGTGTTTTTATCTTTGTCTCCGTGTCTGCTACAGCAACGATAGTAGACGAGCAAGACATGGTTCAATCAACCGCCGCGTATCGGGTCTATCACGCCATCAAGTTTGCAGCAACGTTCAAGGCAGCGTTGGCCGCCGCGTTCGCCGCAGCACCTGAAGCAGCACCTGAGCCGGCACCCTTCGCAGTACCTGCAGCGGCGCCCGAAGCAGCAGTGGTAGAGTTGCCAGAAGTACCAGCATTGGTGGTCCCGCCCTACAAAAGCCGTCAGTACCCGTCCCAAACACCGGCATCCACAAGTCCTCGTACCTTCTTGCCGCCCTTCTTGCCCTTACCACCCTTCTTCCCGCCCTTCTTCCCACCAGCGGCGGTGGTAGTACCGTTCGCTCGCGACACCAGGTCCGCGGGCGCGGAGTCGGACCTGACGAGGCGGCAAGGGGAAGCGGCACGTCGTTCCTGGGGTTCGGCGACGGCGGCGGCGTCCGGGTTGGCGTCTGGGATGGGTGTGGCCAGCACGAGGGCGACGAGGCCCAGCGCGAGGACAGCGAAGAACTTCATGGTGTTGAGGGAGTGTGCGGAGCTTGAAAGGACAGTAGGGATTAAGGAATGGTTTGGGAGCGTGGCTCGCCTGCAACTGAACGAATAAATTAAAATATGAGAAGAGAAAGTAAGGTGCACAGCACTGGAATGAAAGGAAGATGTTCTCGCGATGGGTCTGATGCGTGATGAAAATGCCTGCTAAATGTCGAGCTCGTTTACCTTATACTTCGATTGTTAGGATGCGCATATTTTGCCTGTGCGGTAACAAGGCATGGCAGAGATCCACACGTTAAGCTCCTCTAACGCGTTTTGTTGCAGATAGCGTGACTTTGTGAGTTGTGTAGACGTGGTGTGCGTAATGGTGTTCATCGGGGAAGGTCAACCCGCGACAAGTTGAAACGCGCCTCATCTCATCTTGGCAGTGTGCGACAGTTCCCGAGGCAGTCTATTCTGCACATCGAGCACATCAACGGTAATTGGCTCAAATCATGTCACGGATCTGGAAAATCTGCCCTTGCATTTTTTTCTCGGGATCGTTTGCTACCGGAATTGTTGGTTTTTAAACACAATTTGTTATTGGCTTCGTTACTACATGTGGACCGCTGCCAAGCAGCGAATCGGGCAACTAGTTGTTATGCTCAAAACATTATCACCAAATCTGTTGGATCTGAACCCATTCCGCCTCTGCAGTGGTGTTCGTTAAATGTGATCACCTTCAAAATCTCCTTATACAAGTGTATTCGGGCTAATTCCCAACATCCATCTCTCGACGAGAGAAGCCTAACTGAGGCGAAATGGAGAGCTAATTAAGCAGAGATTACGCTTCTAGGAAGTAGAATGCCATGTCTGAGAGGAGATCTCATTATATCGCGTTAACTATGCCCTGGCCTAGATGGAGGTGTTTACGGTTTCTGGTAAATCGTGCACTTTGGTCCAGACCTATCCTTGCAGGTTCGTGCACAGCGTCTTTCTCCGATTTGATGCGCGCTTAAACAAGTTTGTACAATCCGCGAATTTCATTTTAAACGCCGTGCTCTCTTGGAATTGTCGCAGCTAACGTAGTCACTCACTGCTTCTCTGAGCTGGGGTTGAGGATCGCTCTTGGCATTGTTGAGGCCAACTGAAATATGCTGTATGCTTAGCCGTACGTAAGGTGAATGGACGCAATCCAATCGGAGAATAATATGCTCATGGTTTTCGGGGATGGAGACAGTGATGACCCGAAACGACGAATTGGAGAGTGGTAACCAGTACTCCGGAAGGAGTTGGCGACAGTGGATATTTCCATCCGAAATGAAAGGTTTGAGCATATGATAATCAGCAAGATCGACTTTCAGCCGAAATCTTGATTTGAAATGTGCCAACGAGGTAATTGTGCTCTTCTCAAATGCTATGGCAAGCTTGCCAATGGAGAGAATAAGTGCTTTTCTTGCGTTCCTGGATATCGTGTGGCAACTTCCTCTACTGACCTTGACCTCGATAGTGAAGGGAATCAAAGTCGAAGAAATCCTGATAGACATTGCCAACTTCAACGAGGTTGTCCCATTGGGTCCAATCGATCGGTGTGGGCTCTCCAATGCTGCTCGAACTGTTCGAATTATTCGCATCCATGATACCGGACCACCATGTAACTCCAGTTCCTTGGTTAGTCTTTGCAAGTTGCATTTGCACTGCGGTCCAGTCATCGCGATTGCTGACATCAGGTTCATCAAGCTTAGTGACAACAGCTTTCGACGAGCTGGACACCGCACGAATGGCTTGGATGTAGCCAGGGACTTCAAGGTTAATACCTTGCTTCCTGCATTCAATCTCGTGACCATCCCAGGCTTTGAGCGTCAGTGACGAGACGGCGACATGCAGCACATGTCTACGATTTTCGATGAAATCGGGATGATGAGAATAAACTCCAGCCACTTCTTTCCATCCTCTATCGGCGTCTACACCGATTCGTCTGTAGCGTAGGTCGCTCAGAATATAGATGAAAGCATGCCACTGGAAAAAGGCTCTGATATGCCAGCGGAAAATCCTTAAACTCGGCGTCGAATGGATCAAATTATCGTACTGGATGACTTTGAGGCCGAGATCAAAAAGGAGATCCTTCTCCTCTTGAGGAAGGCTAGCGCCATGATCGGAATACTGTCGCGGGTGATGGCCTCTAAGTCTCATGCCGGAAACGGCACTACGTGCGGCAAGCATGCAGAGGTAATGAAGAGGTTCAATTGGATCACAATAGCGCACGTAACCCTGCTCTAGCTTCTGTTGTAGGCCGTCGATGAATGAGTCCTTGTCCTTGATCGATGATGGTTGTCCACAATAGTTTACTTTGCCTTCATACGAGTCGCGAATTTGCTTGCGATGGCGACGAAAGGATTCCCCAAATTCAAATCGTAAAAGACAGAATATCATTTCTGTCGCTCCAGTTCTTTCAGCTGGAAACTCAGTAGACGAAGGGCCAAAGTCGGCATCATTGATATTGAGCGGTCGCTTCGTGTCCCAGAAGTCGGAGATGTAATTCCAGAAGGTTGATGTCGATCCAGCCAATTCTGAACTTGTATGATCGAGAATTATGAGCTGAAGCCAAAGCCTACGTCGTATCTCTGTCTGAAACGGCGACAGGCCAAGTCCTTCGCCATCACGGTGGATACCCATTCTTTGAGCGATTCGGAAGCCAACGCCTGACAAAGTCCAAGTTGTCTGAGAATCAAAGACGGCGCGGGTGGAGAGAATATAATGGAGGTATGCTTGTAGTGTAGCATCATCGGAAGATTTTAGGAAGGATGCGTTCACAAGAGCGTTCTGTGTCAGGTTACGGAAATGCTTCAACAGAAAGTCTTTCGGTTGAGGAAAGATGCTGTCGAAGTCTTCCGCGTCTATCGCGCTCACGCCGAAGTGGAAGACTGCGAAAAGAAGCGCGAGCTCGCCTTTAGATACAGTGGCTAGATTAGTTTTTGCGTGGTCGATTAATTTCTGGAAGGTAGGTACGTGCAGGGTCTTGACCAAGGGGTTGACGTTGCGGATATATGTTTGCCAGAGAACATCGGCCACCGCAGGTAGTGGATACTGACGACGTAACTCTCTGTCGGAGCTAGGTCTGCTAAAGAGCAAAATACCAGCTTCGGCATCGATACTGGCATCATCATCAGATGCCAGGCAATCTTTCTCTTGGATCTGCACCATTGAGTCAGGATCACGCAGCTCATCATTGAGGGTAACCCAGAGGTTGTTATCCAGGTAGCGAGATTTGCCAGAGTGGTCTGTAATGAATCGACCACCCGTTGCTTTTGCTTGAAAGCGGAGCTCGTGCTGCGATAGAAGCTGCTGCGGTGGAGATGAAGCGGACGAGGTAGACATATTTCCCTGAAGCGGTCCAACAGAACTAGCCTTAGCCTTGCCGTTTGATTCTTGAGAAGGGTCCACGGTGGAGCGAACATCATCCATCGCATCAGCCTCCGAAGGGCTTCCAGGAGCTTCATCCTCGATCGCTATTCCGGCGCGCTTGAGATGGTCCTCATAGCGCTTCAGTTTGGCGAGAAGGTCCTTGTCGGCAACCCGCTTGCGTCGTCTGGGTGGAGGAGGAGCGAGATAAATACACTCGACGTTTCCTTTCTGACATGTCGAGCATGGTTGCTTCCGGTCACATCGAACCTTACGTTTGTGGCAGGCTTGACACGAAAACTTGCCGTCCAATGGCAGAGACCTTTGCGACTCTGGTGAATCGTCGTCCATGTTAATTGAACGCGGGACCACGCGTGCCTAAATGAAAAGGCGGAGAGCCGACGGTGCGCCACGTTGGCGGTATGACTGCGGCAGCAACGCGGCTAGTAGCATGGGAGTCGAGGTGAGGACAACGTCATCGATGACACGGACACGAACAGGGATGATTATTCTCCAGAGAATCTATGCATCAAAGGGCGGGATGGGTCGGAGACAATTCATCATCATATATTGACACGGAATTTGGATGTTGATGCTAGGAGGTGCTATCAGGCAGCAAGCAATCGGCGCAAGAAACTTCGAATCCTTCGAGGACATAGGCCAATGCTGATTGGTCGGCCACTTCAGGTGTATTTCCATAGGGCTGACAATTGAGTTCCGAGCAGAAATTCCAAGGGTAGCGTGGGGAAGCCAGTCAAACCAGCACTTGGAGCACTATCTCGATACGCAGTACAAGTGCACTCGTCGTGAGGACGTGGAAATGGGATTTAGCGTTGCTCAAACCCCCCTTGGGCTTGTGTACATCCTGATTTGGCCGCGAATTGATGCAGCTGCCGTGCTCGGAGCCGAGAGCAAAGCCATAGATCGGGACTCGGCGACAAAGCTCCGCTAATAACTAACCGGCCCTAGCGGCATGGCCATTTTTATTTTTTCTTTCGCTATCGTTGCTCGGCGCCGACGCCAAAGTCATGCGCCAAATTCATGTTCTTTTTTCACCGATGTTATCAAGCCATTGGCGACTCATCGCATTCCTGGAGAACGCTAAGCTCGTTTACTCCCTCTGGAACGGCCATTTGCGCCCAAATGCCGACTCGGACTTTGCCAAAGCGCGAACTCGATGCGTCCATCACTTCGTAGGTCACCATGAAATATCACCTAGCAATGTGGCTCCATGCATCCCACAGCGGTTGAAACTCCCTCCGACACCCTTTATTTGTTGACCCGGACCCTTCTCTTGAAATTCTGCTGCCTGGCATCAAGTTTTACCATCGACATCCAACAATCGTCTGGCAGCATCGCAACTGTCTACTCTTGCCACCCATCACCTTACCGGAACTCCACTTCTATTATCTTTCTGCTTCTTATAAGACCTTCAGTTCCCTAAGAATGTCCAGCAATTTTAATCTTACCCTCAATTTGAATTGATTCATTCATCACACCTCTTGAATATCCAATTACGCATCGCCAAACACGTCTGCCCACCGGCTCACAACAACGTCTACTTTCTAATCAGTTGTCCTATCACTATGGACAGCGAAACCGTCAGCGTCGAGAAGCACATGGGGACTACAGACGAGTCCAGGGCTGAGGCCCTTAAACGTACCGAGACTCGTGAATCTCAGATTGAGTACCCTCAAGGCCCAAAGCTACTCGTCATCATACTATGTCTATACATGTCCATGTTTCTAATCGCCTTGGATCGTACCATCATTGCAACTGCAATCCCCCGAATCACCGACACTTTCAACTCCATTGACGACATTGGCTGGTATGGCTCCGCCTATCTGTTGGCGGCCTGCGGATTCATCCTCGTCTACGGCCGCGTCTATACCTTTTACTCAACCAAATGGGTCTTCTTGTCCGGCATTATCTTATTCGAGCTTGGCTCCGCCGTCTGTGGCGCCGCACCTTCGTCCAACGCACTCATCATCGGCAGAGCGATTGCCGGCTTTGGATCATCTGGCATCATGACTGGCGCAATCACCATTCTAGTCAGCACCGTCCCATTGCAAAAGCGACCATTGTACCAGGGCTTGTTCGGAGCCGTCTTTGGCGTCGCTTCTGTGGCAGGACCGTTACTGGGTGGTGCCTTCACCGACAGCAAGGCAACTTGGCGCTGGTGCTTCTACATCAACTTGCCAATTGGTGCTTTCACTATTGTTGGACTCATACTTTTCCTGCACCTCAACGAGCGAGACAAGAAGAAGATGACGCTTTGGGAGCAGTTCCTCAGCCTGGACCCGATAGGTACGGCTTTTTTCCTTCCCGGCATCATCTGCCTCCTTCTGGCCCTTCAATGGGGTGGCTCGGTGTACCCGTGGTCCGAATGGCGCATCATAGTCCTCTTAGTCTTCTTCTCCATCCTCATGGTTGGATTCATTGTTACGCAGTACGTCACCCGCAACACCACCGCCACCATTCCAGCACGAATCATTACCCAACGATCTGTGGCATTCGGCTGCTTCTTCACATTCTGCATTGGTAGCGCCATGATGACCGAAGTCTACTTTTTGCCTCTGTGGTTTCAGGCCATCAAGGGTGTCACTGCGCTCAATTCGGGTCTCATGATGCTTCCGATGATTCTTTCTCTTGTCGTGGCTAGCATCATCTGCGGCGCACTAGTCCAGAAGATCGGCTACTATACACCCTTCATGTATCTCGGAACGGTACTAGTCAGCATCGGTACCGGCCTCCTCACTACCTTCACGACAACAACACCACACTCAAAGTGGATCGGATACCAAGTGATAGTGGGTCTAGGCATTGGCTCATCATTCCAGCAAGCCAACCTAGCAGCGCAGGTCGTTCTCGCACACCGGGACGTGCCAACGGGATCCGCAATGGTGTTCTTCTGCCAGACGTTCGGCGGCGCGATATTCGTGTCGGTGGGGCAGAACGTATTCCTAGACAAGCTGATCGCGCGCGTCGGCGCCACCATCCCAGCGTCGGTGATCAACCCGGCGGTGATCGCGAAGACGGGCGCCACCGAGCTGCGCAACTTCGTGCCACCCGCCGCGCTGCCCGCCGTCCTGCAGGCCTACAACTGGGCCCTCATGCACGGCCCCATGGTTGTCGGCGTCTGCATCGCCTGCTTCTGCGTCATTGGTGCTGCTGGCATGGAGTGGCGCAACCTCAAGACCAAGGGCCACGACAAGTACGCGAAGAAGGACGCAGAGACCGGCGACGCAGAGGCGGAGGAGGCGGAGGCTGCGGCGGCGGCTGGCGGCGCCCTTGAGCCCGTCGAGGCCGTCGAGGAGGCCGAGGAAGCCGAGGAGGCCGAAGCGCCAGCTAAGCATCCTGACACGCCGACCGACGCGGGGACGGACGCGGATGGGCTGACCGAGCGCATCATTGAGAAGATTTAACTTGGGTTTGGATGTTCGCTTGTACGATAGAAGCGTATGGAGTAGAGGCGTGGATCATCAGCATCGGATTCTGGCAATATCACAACTCAGACGCGGTTGGAAAGTGGCATTGTATAGGCGTTTTTTGGAGACATATGGGCTAGACTTCAAAAGTGTCCATGTTTGATATAAGTTATCAAGACTACATGCAACTTAACTATACCGTTGTACACTCCAGTGGCAGCGCGATGAACAACCTTACCAGAGCCAATAGGCAATTACAGCGTACCCATGCTCACGAACGGTTCCTCAGACTATATAAATCTCTCTTCCAATGTAGCACAATGGCATCGAATTTTCTGCCACTCAGCGTCTCTCGCGTGCCTCCTCCTTTCCTCCGTCCTCTCTTTAAGAGGTTCCCTCTCTCATCTCTTCCATTCGGCCCTCAATCCCTTTTCGCCCCTCTATAGTAGTCATCCTACCTACTCCTAGCTCAGTTCTCTTTGATATCTTACGAGAGGCCTGAGTTTTAACAGACATCCGTCTATCAGAAGATTCATGCTCTTCTTGAGGCTCCTAGCATTTTTTTTAACCGTTCTATCACGTGACTTGGTAAAGTGTTCTACGATGTCATTCAGGTATCGGGTCAGGCCCAGATTCTGCTCAGATCTAGTCAAGATACTACAGCAGAGTCGAAAGAAACTTCGAGGTTCAGCCTTAATGTTCAGAGGTATCAGTATATTACTATTCCTATGCTAATTATCTTCCCTCTGTCTGCGTGAGCTGCTATTCTTGGCAACTCTCGCCACGCTATCCCGACTATTTCCGGCCTTCCCGTTCTCATATATTGCGCACCTCTTCCAGAAAGTATCTTCACGACCTTACTCTCAGGTATCCGCCTCCAAGGCTTTCTCGTATCGCTTCGCTTACCTTCAGCTAGATTCAAGGTACTTCCGAAGTGCAGGCGATCTTCGCCACCCCTGATCAGATTAGCTATCGGTTCTAATTACCAATCCTTCCGAACCCATACGCCGTAGTAGTTATATGACTATATAGTATGCATGGAGAAATCTCCCCGGTAACGCGTGCATGTTTATCCATAATCGGCTTTGCCGAAGTTCTTGAAATTCGCGCACATAGGCAGTGAAAGGCCTTATGCTTCGTTCCGTGGCGGCGTGTCTCAGCTCGTGGATTTCTCTTGATACTTCAAGCATTAAACATGAAAACCATTCCAATTAGGAGAACGGGGTTCCCGACTTAGAAGCAGCAGTTAACGGGCTGGAGAGTTTATAAGTACAATGAAGCTTTTACCAAGCTTTGTCTTACGTCCCTAACCTAGGAACAAATCGACTAGTATTTTTTGAATAACTCACCACTCAGTACAAAGGATGAGCACAACCAATCCATCAAACGATTCAAGAACTACGGCTACTGTCGTAGAACAGCCCGATGAACTGCCTGCCACCGGCTCGCCACTGCCAGGAGAGACAACGTCGCCCTTTGATAACCACCAAAGTTCCGATGACCCACCTCCGGACTACTCGCGACGGCAAGATCCTACAGCACCTCGACTTCCCTCGTATGGGCAAACCGCGACAATAGAACAGCTTCTCCCAACGGAAGAAGAGCGCTTGGCGTCGCTGCGAGCCTTCGCCGAGGAGCAGCAGTTCACGCCGAACGATTCGGGCGAGCGCGACGACCATCCTCAAAAGCCACCTAAAGACCCGCTAAAGGTGTTTAGGTGGGTTAAGCGTAAGATGAGCGGCGAGAAGGGAGATGTCTGGCAGAGATTGAATCATGAGCGTCGTCAGAAGTGGGAAGCTGAACGAGGGACTACGGGCGAAGCTCAAGGAGATATTGTGGATGATGGAGAAGAACGACGAACTTAGCGGATAGCAGGACTACTAATGAATATACTCTCCCTTCAAATCATCAAGACTATCACTGTCCTTTGCTCTTATTCTCCAGTTTTAACATTTACGAAAGAGAGGTACCTAGTGATTAAGAAACTATCGTATATTGTCGATATTCTTAAATTCTAACTACCTACAGCTAGAACCTTTGATTTTATTTTCCGAAATTTAGAGCCAGTCGTTTCAGAGTCAGCATCTACGGCGTGATTAGAATTTCAGCCTTGTCTAGGTAGTTATTTACTATTAGTCCTCGTTTTACAACCTGTGCACAGATAGACAGCCACGATTGAGCTAGAACGTATGACAAAGTCTCGCCTTACCGTATAACTATCGCTCCGACGCTTAGATTGACGGTGACGGTGGCGCAGCCAGTGAGCCAGACTTGGATCCAACATCCAACACGGGAGTATGAGACGTATCAAATCAAATTCAAAATATATTAAAGACTTCTGTGCAGTTCCTTTCGCGGTGTTATTAACCACCATCGGGTGTCGGCCACTATGAGTTTCCGTGGCCGCTCGACAAGGATCAACTGTCACACCGCCTAAATTACCCCTTTGCTTTTGCAGGGGGTCCCTAGAAAACAACCGGCAACCACTGTAAAACGTGGATTAGCATTTTGGAGCCGCGACGCGACAACTTCGGCCACGATCGAATCGCTGTCAGCGCATTCGCCGCAAAAATGCTGTCCGCCAGTGATTTTGTCTACTACCTCTTCCATATCCAGGAGCTGCGCGCCATTATCCAGTGGACGAGATGGCACAAACCCGTCCACCCGCGTGATGAGAGCAAGGAGTCGCGCGATGTGAAAGAATGCTACCGCTTCCTCGCATTGACATCGCGCTCGTTTGTAGCTGTCATTCAAGAGCTTCACCCTGAGCTGCTTATGCCAGTAGTCGTCTTCTATCTTGTTCTCCGCGCTCTCGACACCATCGAGGATGACATGACCATCAGCATTGACGAGAAGGAGCCCTTGTTGCGCAATTTCTACACCCACATCGACGACGAGAACTGGACTTTCGATGGTAGTGGCCCGGAAGAAAAGGATAGGGAAGTGCTCGTCAAGTTTGACTGCGTAGCCAGAGAGTTTAACAAGCTCAAGGATGAGTACAGGGTCATCATCAAGGATATCGCTAAGGAAATGGGTAATGGCATGGCCGACTACGCAAAACTGGCGGATGCTGATGCCAACGGTGTTAGTGTCAAGACCATCAAGGACTACGAGCTGTATTGCCACTATGTTGCAGGACTCGTCGGAGAGGGGTTAACACGGCAGTTCGTCGAGGCTAACTTCGTGAGCCCGACGCTCCTGCTGGAGAAACCTGAGCTGATGGAGTCAATGGGTCAGCTATTGCAGCAAACTAACATTATCCGCGACATTCGGGAAGATTACGATGCCAAGCGACACTTCTGGCCAAAGGAGGTGTGGTGCAAGTACGTGGAAAAGTTCAGCGACCTCTTCCTACTACAAAACCGGGAGAAGGCATTGCAATGCAGCAGCGAGATGGTGCTCATGGCGCTGAACAGAGCAGACGAATGTCTGTCTTACATGGCAGGTGTCAAAGAACAGTCAACCTTCAACTTCGTGGCTATACCGCAATGTATGGCTATTGCGACGCTCGAGCTCTGCTTCCAGAACCCAGCACTCTTCGACCGGAACGTCAAAATTTCGAAAGGCTCAGCATGTCAAATTATGATCAAATCAACGCAGGACTTCCAACCTGTCTGCGAAGTGTTCTGGCAATATGCGAGGAAGATCCGTAGAAAGAACAAACCCAGCGACCCCCATTTCCTCGACATTAACACTGCCTGTGGCAAGATCGAGCGTTTCTTTGAGAGTAATTTCCCAGAAGAAGAAGCGAAGAGAAAGGCACAGGAGGAGGACAACAAGGGTGTGATGTACTTGGCGGCTGCGACGCTTGGTGTTGTCACAGCTGTGGTGGTAAGAGATATCCTTCACGTTTAGAGTGTAAAGCTAACAGACATGATAGATTGGCGCCGCTTGGTTTGGTTCTTCGGTTTTCACTTCGGTCTAGCCTTTGCAGAGTTGGAGCAAGGCAACCTTTCTCCACACAAATTCTCTGGCGCGGTCGCAAGCATAGCGAACATGTACCTAAGTCACGACTAATTGTAGCAGCACTATTTCAGAACCCGTAATAGGATTCATAGACCCACCATTCAACCGAACTTGGGTACTTTCTTACAAGATGATTAATAGCGCATCGCCAGGAATTCACCAAACAGGGCTTAGAGAAATGGTCGCTGTCACGACGTCTGGTAGCTAGACACGTCACAAGTAATTCGCATTTACGCGTAACAAGGCGTATAGTGGCAAACTTTTCGGCTTGCATCAAGTAATAACGCACATTTCTGTGAAGTGGGCAAGTCCTTGACCTGTCGTCACTTTTGAAAAATGCGAGACCATCACATGTTCAGTCGGACAATCGACTGCGCGGATAAAATTATTTGATTGTTACCGAAATTCAATATTGGAAGATTTCATTACATGCTAGTGTATAAGATGAATTAATGTGGCGCCGAAGCATGCTATTCAAAGGGCGTAGGAATACGGGTTAAGCTGACCGATCTGCCGGCCACACAGCAACCGATATTATCAATATCGCTTCCAGTGGAATACGTCTAACCGCACCGAATACTCTTTCCAGACTTACAACATCTACCCCGAAAATCATCGCTATGCCATACCTAGCTCATGTCTCCGTCGTAGTGCGTGACTACGACGAAGCCATTGCCTTCTACTCCCGCCTGGGATTCGAAGTAGTGGAAGACACTGTCATCCCAGAGCAGCAGAAGAGATGGGTTACCATCCGACCTCCGCCTCCCCAACCTCTGTCCAGTAGCACTTCGATGGAACCACAGACCGAGCCTCCACATGACAAGGCCGAGCAGGAACCAGCGGCTAAGTCCCGATATGCCTCGTTACCGGGCGCGACTATTCTCCTTGCCCGCCCCAGCAAGGCAGAGCAAGATGCCTTTATAGGAAACCAGACCGGAGGACGGGTTTTTTTGTTCCTTGCGACAGATGACTTTGAAAGGGACTTCAAGCGGTTTTCAGATGCCGGCGTAGAGTGGGTACGACCTCCGAAGATAGAGGCATATGGGAAAGTGGCGGTGTGGAAGGATCTATATGGCAATTTGTGGGATTTGATTCAGTACCATTGACGTACTTAGATGGAACTGGAAGCTACCTGGTATTCTTGAAGACAATGTAGTCGACTTTGAGTGTAGATTCCACTGGAGTAACTTTACGTATTGATGGTCTCTTTTCCCTCGCGGCTCTTATGCATTTCTTAAGTATGCAGGGCGAGAAGAGTATCTTCATCACCTCAATTTCCACATTCTTGCCTTCCTAGCCGTCAACAATGTCCTTCCGTCTCTCCCAGTACGCTATGCAGTCCAAAATGCGACGCGCATAGCAGCTGGCATCCTTGTATGTTTGAGCAGATTACGATAGATAGAGGTCTGCTATACAATTCTGAAATGGAACAAGACTTTAACACAGGAACTGAGGTGGAGAAAGAGTGAGACAGAGCCATTTGGCTGCGCAGATTTCGAAGACTTAGATGTGAGACTTCCAAATTATGGATCCCTTTGCTTGCTGAGGTTTGCGCGCCTCGCAAGGCGCCTTGTTTGGCGAATTGGAGCCCAAATACACTACTAACTTTCGTCAGGCTCCTCGTATATGCTGGATTGTCTATCAAAAGTATAGATAATCCTTCGCTGCTATCTGTAAGGGATATTGGCCAGACTTGGAGCCCGCCGATGCCAACTGGCATACGATGGCTTGAATTATGCAGTAAGTAGCTTGGTGAGTGGTCGTTAACGCTGCAGTGGATGCAGCCAAGGCATTTGTCATGGCTGCAGCTCCCAAGATTGAAACATTATTTGACATGGATGAAGGATACGAATGCTTGCTGCCGGTGGAACGACTTGATAACGGCGTCTACCTCACAGCTGCCAACTGAACTCGTAGATGATCGACCCTTTCATGTCGTCAGCTTCATAGGGACGTTTTACAATTCCAGCCAGGACAGTTGCTAGATTGTTTGGATATGAGCTCGTTGAAAAGATGGTTGTAGTGATTGAAACACAGTTGAAACTTCGTAATGTGGCGATCATCAACAGAACGGACGCCTAGATAGCAAAGATACTCCTTAGTGGGAGTGTCGCTGATCCTGTTAGTTCGCAACAACGTAGAACTAACGGGATAATCCTAGGCTCGGGTTAGGTTCACCGGCGTCCAAGCAGATGGCACCGATTCATGCATCTTTAGCACCTGTTCGCTTTGGAGGCACTGCAGGAGTCTCCATGGTCAAGTGCGGAGCGGAGGTCACAGGCTATAATACGCGATCAGCGAGTGGGCATCGTATCATTGGGTGGATGAGGTGCAACTGTCGATGTGGTGCGGTCTTTGTGCATCGAATTGTCTCTCTCGGGCTATTCGCTCTCATGCTGCATCGCAGAATTTCTCGATGTGAGGAAGATGAGAGACAATAATCTCCATGAAGATGATTTTGAAGCAGAGTAGCAGAGGCCAGACCGGTCTCCAGTCGCAGTTCAATCTGTTGGACCGTGCTGAAGCGGATAGGCAAGTGATGATACGGTGGCAAATCCGGCGTCCCGGCTGCTGACGCCCGCGCGACCACTCGAGAGAAGGATCTGCAGCGCGAAGTTTACGATGATTCAGAGTCACTTTTCGGCCATCGCCCACAAAATGAAGGGCTACTTGCTGTCATGCAGAGGCAATATATCTTCTGAGCGGTATCTTGATCGGAGATCGAGATGGCAAAGCAGACCCTTAAGGATGAACGAGTGTCATCGAAGATGTGATCTCAGATATATCAACGTAAAGGTTCGGACTGCGGGTTTAAAGTGGAGAAATAAAATCCAGTCTGAAAATCAGAGCAGGATAATCATTAACGTTGTTTAGATCGAAGAAACTCTTGCCGTACTGTGATGTCGAGTGCCGAGAACGTTTGCCCAGTAGAATGGAGTGTAGGACAATGTGGTGCGAATCAGCCATGACGAAAATGAAATGGAGAAAGTACCGGCCGCTTTGGGCTCAACATCCGAGTCTGGGATTTGATGATGGTGTTCATGTCTGTACCAGACCTAGAATAACTTGGCTCTCGATCATATGCCAACTCTTCTTATTCGACGAAAGAATGTGATGAGTGCTCGTCGCCCAGGACGTACCCGAGGAGGCGGCTATGAAGAGAATGGCCCCGTGGGCGGGTAGACCCATAAGGCCATTGCATAACGCAGTTGCAAGAGGAAGAGGAGATGTTGAGGATGATCGGAGAGAAGCACAGGATGTGATTGCAACACCATAACAAGGAGCAGGCCAAGCTTTGGCCTGGCAAGGTTTAGCGGTGCCAAGGTCACAAGGACCCTGACAACCTAATCAGCCTCTGCCGTCTTTGACTGACGACATACGACGTCTGCAACTCCAAACCCTGTCCTGCCCACCCAGACCCGGTTCATCCTGAACTATGCGCCGCTTGATTCTGGTCTCAATGCAAGGGCATACACTCGATCCTCTACCAGACGTAAGTGGCGAGCATTTTCCCAATGAGGTAGGATCTTATTTCGGTCGCCAGCACTCTGCTGCCCACCATTTTGGTTGTTGATGGCGCACTATTTCCGGGCTTTCACAACCAACCGCATGCCGTGGTCAAACCAGAGGAGTCGGTCGATATTACACGAGTTCCCGTTCCAAGGCAGAGCACCACAGTTCGGCCTTGTGAGCCGCACCCTCCGCGAACCTGTGGCCAACTTGCAATACAGTTCCCCGGTTCTGCGGTTCGTCAGACGAACTTTAAGACTAGGCTGGCTGAGCCGCCGATTCTCGCGGCAAAGTCACCCAGGCGGATATGACATGGAAGGGACCAAGATCTTCAGCAGTCCAGCATTGAGCCGAGCAGCTCGTTATTCGTTTGCCGCTATGCGAGCCGTGGTAGCTTTTTGTACATCCGTTCCCATGGCCAAAATGTCTCAAAATATTAACGCAGGGTCAGAATGATCGACTTCACTGACGACCAGTCAGGATTCTACGATAGAGGCATCCATGTTCTCCCGCAAGGAATGACAGGGATCGGGTGAACTCAGGGTAGAAAATGATGCAGAGATGTTGGCTTGTGGCGCCATCCGATATCATTCTTACGGATCTTTTGCCGCTCACGGATGGCGAAGAATGTTAGCGCCATATGTCTGCAGAACGCCCGAATCAACACCCTTATACAGCCTGATGCGCCGTACGCCGGCTTCAGGTTTCTTTCCTACACATAGACTCCGTCTCCTACTAAAAGCAGGTTCTTTGCGAGCATAAAAACGACTCACAAACACTACCACCATTCACTTCAAGTAACAACAACCACCCGTCCTTGTTTATTTCCTACCACTCCAATCAAATCATTCAAAACGGCTATCACCATGGGCTCTCCATCTCCAGTCACATCCTTCGGTGGAGGTGGCTTTTCACAGCAACATTTTGGATCTCAGTTCGACTTCGACGATCCACGACAGGCAATGTCGGCATACGCTCGGTAAGCACCAAGCATTATCTTCCGTAAAGGTACTCGTATTGTCAATTGGACCTGAGGCTTACGGTTATGATGAACAGTGCCATGCATGCCCATACCAAGCAGCAATTCGACATGGCCACGACGTCCGCACGAAGACGCTCGCAGGGCGGCTCGACTCCCACTCTGCGGAGCGACACTGCGAGCGTGAATTCTGTTGGCTCGACGGCGTCATAGCGTCGTTCAGAAACCACATGACGCTGTCGCTAGGCCCGACTGTTTGAACGACCAGTCTGCATCTTCGATACATTTTTTTATTGATATGAAAACGAAGCAACGAAAGATACACCAAAGCAATAAGACTGGATTCTTGGGTACCCGCATATTGCGAACGTACTAACTCATAAGTGGCGTTTGTCATTTCATCGTCGAGCCTTGGTGGCCGAGCCTAGGCATTAGACTCTGCTTGCCACGGCCGTCTCAGTGACGTTTGTTTATTGGCGCAAACCGGAGGATCGAGGGTGCGTATTTCTGCATTAACGTTGATGAGATGGGTAACGTCTCCATCGTATCTTGTCCTTATGGACTAGTCGGCGCAAAACAAAACTCAAATGCTCAGCTGTACATAGATCAATCATTCCTATTTCCATTAAACCTTCCCACCTTGATACCACGTGAGCGAACTTCGTTGTCGCGAGGATTTATGTTGAGAGTGCCAACATCTTTTTGTGCACAACGCCGAACCCTACGCATGGGTCGGGAGTACGTCACGGCGGTACCAAGTTGAAGTTGGTCGAAGTCGTTGGAAGAAGGTACTCCTTCGCATTTCCAAATACATATAGGGTATTAGCAGCTCTAAGTTAGAGTGAAGTAGATCTAGATACACAAGCCGCCGTCCAGACGCAACCACCGCACGGCTCGTCCAACCGCCGTGAACCCAAACGCCGGTCAACATGCACACAACATCCAGCCAATACCTTCGCCCCAGAGCCACATTAGCAAAGGTCAGAAACGACGCCACAACCCTACGCCCTCACGCCGAGCCCGCGCCCTCCCAAAACCCAGCAGCGGCCGCCAAATCGTCGACGTTGAGCAGGCCGGCGCCGGCATCCCACAGCTGCCTCCAGAGGGCATTGCGGGTCTGGACCGGCCAGGCAGGGGCGTCCCAGAAGCGCGCGACGATGCCACGCGCCTGCGCGACCTTGACGGCCTCCTGCACGCGCGCCAGCTGCATGGTGTTGAGGCCGCGGCTCCACGTCAGCGGGCCGGTGACCGCACCCAGGTCGGCCGACGCCACGGGCGCGGTCAGCGCCGTCACGCCGAGGTACGCCGCTTCGGTCAGCGATGAGAGCGGCGCGTCGAAGAACGTGTAGCGTGGCGAGGACGCGGTTGCGGGCTCGGGGCTGAAGTACGTGAAGGGGGTGTTGCCTGTGCCGATTACCGTTACTGGCCCCGCGTTGAGCGTTTGACCGTCGGTCGTGCTGAGGTAGCCGGCGTTGAGGAGGGGCTGCAGATCTGTGAGCACCTGTTGCCAGGTCTCTTCTCCGGACGTTTTAAGATCGATGAAGAGATACAGCGTTTGCGAGGAAACGGTGTCGAAGACGCCATTTTTGGTTTGAGAGCCGTCGACAAATGGAGTGGTAGGATTCTGAGAGCGAAGGGTATCAAGGATGGGCTGAATGTAAAGAGAATCCAAGGTGCGCTCTACGGTGAGAGCAGATAGCTCATGGCCGACCTTTGTGAGATGAGTCAGTATCAAATCATGGAAGTGTTCAGCTATTGGTTTAAGTCAAAAAATACAATATCAGTGCAAACGAGTATAATCAGAACGTGTGTAAAGCTGTTAAGGACTAAGTTGTTCTCCGTATTGGGCGAGATCCCGTGATGATGCATGAATACCGGGGTGCTAGATAACGAAACACCGTGGAGATGACTATCGTGCAGCGCTCCATGCGAACAAGGCAAAGCAACATCCACCGTCCGCTTAAGCGGCACAATCCAATTCTTGGCGCAGTAATGGAGAGCAAAGCTGTTTGGTCTGCAATATACGAGAAAAAGATTGAATACGGAAAGGATCGGCGAGCCGCGCAATCAACACCACAAGAAGAAAAGGCACAACTTACATAGAGGGTGCCATTGATGAGCCAGACGTCTGCTTCTACTGAAATCGCACCATAAGATAGAGCAGAATAGAAAGGTACGTCGCGCCAATAATCGTTATGGGAGTGGAGGGGTTTCTGTTTTGAGTTCAGCACATGGCAAGGTGGAGGGAGACAGTGAGCCAACTTACAGGTACAATGCCTCGCGTAAAGTCAGTAGGGTAGGAATATAGATTGCTGCCATGAGTATTTGATAAAACGTTTTGGAGAGGAGTTGAGACATAGCCGAACCCGAAGGGCGGTGTTGCTGCGGCGGTAGGGGAGACGGCATTGAGAAGGACGAGTATGGAGAAGACGAAGAGCATCGTGGAAGGGAAGAAAAGAGATATTGAAGACAAGGGCCAAAGATAGAGAGGTCGTGTCATGATTGATGAATGGGCGCGTGGAGATCAAAGGTTGGTTGAGTCGAACAGGAGAGTAGGCGGTGATAGGAGTGTGCGGGTGCTTAGGCGTGTGTCGTGTGTCAGAGGGTGGCATTCGATCAATCAGAACAACACCTTGATCAACGTTACCGTGCGGTACGTGGTGTCGCAGCGATCGCTCCGAACCATGAAAGTCCCTGAGGCTCAGGCTCGTGGACACTTTGACAATTAATTTTGCAAGCGCGGCGGAAACGCGCTCACCAACCGTTAGCCCATGTGCTTAGTGCAGAGCGTGCGTGGTCCGTGAGCACGGGTAAAACCTTGATGGCGATGGCTTGGAAAAAGCCTCAAAGCTGTTGCGAACACCAGACACTACCGACAGAAGTTGCGAAGCCAGCAGGGGCTTGGTCGTGGTTACATCATTGGGCTGGGCTCGGCGCACGAAAAGTCCACGACAGAGCCCATGGAGCTGGGCAGCTGCGGCGTAGAAGCTTCCTTAACCTTTTATCGAGCTCGGAGTCGACATTGACCAAGTCTTGGTTCCTGAGCATCAGCTACCCGGAAAAGGCCGCAATTGACCAAAAGAAAATTGAGGTGGACGTCCAGTCCATCTCATTTAGCGAAACCTGTCGTTTGAGCACAGCCGTCAGTAATGTGCCTTGTCATAAGTTATCGTAGTTAGCGCCGATCGTTTTAAGGGTGTCTGACAAGGACTTGCCTTCGTTTGCCGAGTGATGGGTATTTTGGGATAAGCAGTGGCATCACCATAATCTTCAACCTCATCACCGTTGAGATCTGCGCCTTGTTCAGAAGTCTATCCGCCAACACTTTGCTAGAGTAGTGAGATATCAAATCTAATTACCTAGACACGCTGCAGAGAGAGTCACAGTTGTGCAATTTTCTCTACTCGCGATTGCAGCTGACCCCTTTAAAGTTGGGGGCTACATTTTGCGGTGAACCGATAAAGAGCTTGGAATTGTCGTCCTTATCCAAGCCCATTTTCAAACTTTTCTTTTGATGTCAAAGATGGCTACGGACGGTCTCAGCTATCTAAGATTGGCGGCGATCGTAATTGGCGGTTCCGTTGGCCTTCTGTTCTTGCTGAAACAATATTCGCTGCGAACAAGAGATCCCAGAGAGCCTCCATTTATCCCTGAGACAATACCGCTGATTGGACATTTGATCTCACAGATCAGCGAGGGAGGCTCGTTCTTCAAGAGAATCTAGTAAGTCTTATCAACATTCGCCAGAAACACATCTCCACCGATGTCAACCAGCGGGACGTCCTGTGAAGCGACTTTCTACTCAGCAGATATCCACCAATAGTGGTCTTGGGCGAGAATGTTCGTGACCATGCATCTATTCGGCTCCAAACTGACATACATCTGCGCAGTGACAAATATCGATACCCAATCTTCACCATTCCAGTTCTTCTGTCTGGCCGCCAGTACATCGTCGCCTCACCAGCACTGATCTCGCTAGTCCAGCGCAATGCCAAAACGCTATCCTTCGAAGTCATCGTCAGTGAACTGACTAGCCGCATGGCTCCATCCGATCCCGGCGCCGACATCATCATCAAACGTGGACTCGAGACACGCGACCCTGCGCACTCGCTGCTCTTGGCAATGCACGACCTGCAGATTGAGAATCTCGGCCCTGGCAAGGTTCTGGACAACATGAGCGGTACGCAACTGCAGGAGATGGCACGGATGGTGGATGAAATCGACAGCGGCGTGACGACAGGCCTGTTCCAGTGGCTGCGACATCTCGTCACCATAAGCAACATGCTGGCCGTGTACGGGCCTAACAACATCATGGCGCTAGATCCGTCGCTCGAAGAGGACTTTTGGCTCTATGAAGCTGGTATGTCGACCTTGCTCATTGGCGTCGCGCCGTGGTTGCTTGCACCCAAGGCGTATCGCGCCCAGAGAAAGCTTGTGGACGCTCTTGCGCGGTGGGCTGAGAACGGCTATTGGAATGACGCGAGCGACTGGATCAAGAATCGTCGAAGCCTGAACATGAAGTATGGCTTGTCAAATAGGCAGGCTGCGCAGGTAGAGGTAGGCATGATGTTTGGCATTCTTGCGAACGCAATGCCAACGACGTTCTGGCTACTTACGCACATTTGGTCGCGACCGGAGCTGCTAAAAGAAGTGAGAGAGGAACTGGAGAGTGCTGACGGACTGGTCAAGGCCGAAGGCAGCAGGCGAATAATCAACATTCAGGCGCTGAAGACTCAAGCTCCGCTCCTCAACTCAGTTTTCCGGGAGGTCTTAAGAATCACAGCGCCGGTAGTATCCGTCCGCGTCGTTCTTGAGGATACCATAATCGCTGACCAATACCTCCTCAAGAAGGGTTCGGTGGTGCAGATACCGGCATTGATCGCCAACTTGGACCCTAACAATTGGGGAAGTGATGCACATGAATTCAATCCGAACCGTTTCCAGAAGACAGTCAGCGGCACCATTACGAACAGCAGACAGGATACCGGAAAGGAGAAGACAGTGCACCCAGCAGCATTCAGATCGTTTGGAGGCGGAGGAAGCTTGTGTCCTGGTCGCCACTTTGCTCAAATGGAAATTGTGGGACTCTCCGCGATGCTGATACTCGGCTTCGAATTGAAGCCGCCGGGCGGAGGGAAAATAGTCGTGCCGGAACAGACGAATCTTATGCTACCGCTGAGCATCTACCGTCCTAAGCGCGATGTGAAGGTGGAAATCAGAAGGAGAGAAGGAATGGAGAACATGAAGTGGTCATTTTCGAAATAGATCATACTCAAAAGCATCAAACTCCAGATAGAGATGCATGTACCTGCGCACATGTATACCGGTTTCAAAAAATAGTTCCCATGCGTCAACTGGCTCCCAATGCTGTTGTTCTCATCTGAAAGACGACGTCGAATAGAACCATGGTAACACTAGCTTCAACTTAAAGAAAAAAAAAAAAATTTAGTAGTAAGCTCTCCCGCCGGGAATCGAACCCGGGCCACCTGCGAGTTGCAAGGCGAACTTCATTGGATGAAACCGCTCATGACAAGCAGGGATCATAACCACTAGACTACGGAAGATATTAGCGTCACTGAGGACGCCGTAGCCTCTTTCTGAGTTGGAAGGGAAGTTTTGATACAATATATATACTGTGTCTAAAATGGTGCTCACCGCTTTAGCCCGCCTACCTCATATCGTCGAACACGGATGCCTACACGATTTCGACTGCGATAAAGTCATACTGTGTCCCATCTTTTAAGCTTTAAATCATTCAACCACCATTGCCAGCATCAGAAATTTCCTAAACCGGATAGCACAGTTCTCGCAGTGCTCGTCTGGCTGGATCCTGCTTGACGGGGCTTACTAAAGGCTGAAGATTGTCATATCGACTTGGCATTCAGCATGGAGCAGATCATGTGAAAACCTGCACCTGGCAAGAGCGTCGGTGCTCCGACTGATTTCAAAATTAGACCTTATCGTTCATTGCGAGATAACCACGACAGTAGAGCAACTAAGAAAAGAGCATGGCCAGTTATTCGCAGTGGCTTCTACAATAGTACGATAAGGCCTCATCTTGGTCTAAACTCGTTGACATAGATCTCTCTTGGTTTGCTCAGCGTACTCCTTCCTCTCTTCAAGAAATTCCCGTATCCAATCTCACCCTTCAACCCACCATTGTCTCTATCCCACACGACTTTCCCACGCAAAACGGTATATCGCGGCCAGTTCCGGAACCAGAAGCCCTCGAACGGCGTGTAGTCAATGTCGTGATGAAGCATTTCATTCTTTAAGCTGAAAGGCTTGAAGTCTACTTCTTCACCACTACGTTGCTCACCGGTCGGATACCAAATCGTCAGGTCCGCATCATACCCGGGCGCAATCGTTCCTTTCGTGTCGGCCACACCATACAGCTTCGCCGGATTCGCAGATGTAAGTTCTACAAACTTCGTAATGGAAATCTTGCCGTCCAACACACCCTCAAAGAGCAAGGGCATTCGTGTCTCTAGGCCAGGCAACCCATTAGGGATCTTGCGAAACTGCGGTATGCCATCTACCAATCCCGCCTTCTTGCCCCTTGCGTGGTTGAATTTGTGCGCTGCATGATCTGAGGACACCGTAGTGAATGTGCCATTGGTAAGGCCTTGCCACATAGCGCCGAGATCCATGGGATTGTCCCTTAGAGGTGGCGAGCATACGCCCTTTGCACCCTCGAAACCTTCACCCTTTACCTTGTCGCTCCGCAGATATAAGTAATGCGGGCATGTCTCCGCGTGAACCGGTAGCAATCTCGTCTGAGCTTTTCGAACGTGCTCCGCTGCAACCCGGGACGACATATGCACTATGAGAATCGGAATGTCTATGACCTCTGCCAGGCTGATGGCGCGATATGTGGCTTCGTCTTCGGCAACGTTCGGCCTGCTGAGTGCGTGCGAAAAGGCATCCGTGATTTTCTGTTTCTCGAGCTGATCGCTGATCCATCCAATAATGTCGGCGTTTTCGGCGTGTATCATCGTGGTCATCCCAAGCGCTCGTGTCGACAGCATGACATCTAGCATTTGCCGGTCGCTGAGCTTCATAGGGTCGTACGTCATGTATAGTTTCACTGAACTGATGCCATCGTCTCTCACAAGTACGGGAAGTTCTTCCTTGAGGATCTTCTCCGTAGGGTTCGTGAGTATTAGATGAAACCCATAGTCGCAATAAGCCTTGCCATTAGCTCTTCGATGATACTCCTCTACTACGGGAATGAGGCTCTCCTCATGCCTCTTTTGTGGTGCGAAGGGAAGAACGGTGGTTGTCCCTCCAGATATTGCTGATCGCGTACCTGTCTCAAAGTTGTCGCCAGTTGGCGAATTGTCTTGGGCAAGGTGAACGTGTGAATCCACACCACCCGGTGTTACATAGGCGTGTTGTGCGTCAATTGTCACAGACGCTTTTACGAACGATGTCAAATTCTGCCCAATGAGAAATATCTTGCCATCTTTGCATGCGATCTGTTGATTTGAGAGAATATCGGAAGCAGTGACCTTTCAAGAAATCCGTTAGAGCTCTGGGACGAACATCGACCACCCAACTTCAACTCACCACAGTCGCATTGATGATCAGGGTATCCACCTCCATTGAGGGGACTTTGAAGCTTCAATTCCGCTCATTTTAATAGATGTAGGCTCTATGCAGCTTTTCATTCGGCTAGAAGCTGCAGAGAATCGATAACGCGTATTCCCGACAGCCGTTGCGGCATTCATGTCCAGGGCGTGGAGACGTCTTATCACGACCTTTCCGGTAACGGAAAGCTGTTCCTAGTACCTAATAGAAATATAGCTTGACTGTTGTTCCTGAACTTTTCAGTCTCTTTTTCAATATTTCCTCACTCTGGAGCTCGGTTACCTGTCGTGAATTTGTGATTCAACTTGATGTAAGCGGCTGCGACTGATACTCTCCTCATTCGTCAGTACCGGCATAATATCGAGGATTGGCGTAAAGCTGCTGCATATATCTTATTTCTTAAGTCAAAACCGCGATCTGAAACACCAACTTGGAATGCTTAGTTTTTCCTCCGCAACATGTCTCGTATCTTAAAGGTCGCCGCTTGCCAGGTGGGTCCAATCCACCGTACAGACAAGCGCGAAGACAGTATGGTTCGACTATTAAAACTTCTTGATGAAGCTGCTGCCAAAGGTGCCCAAATGGCCCTATTTCCTGAAACTGCCTTCACAACATTCTTTCCACGCTACCTTCTAAACGGCAACGAACTTGACGCCTTCTTTGAGCACGGCGAGGTCACCACGAACCTATCCACCAAGCCGCTCTTCGACAAGGCCCGTGAACTAGGCATGGACATCTGTGTGGGTTTCGCTGAAGCGGATCCCGAGCTCGGTACATCAAAGCTGGCAATGGACGGCGCGGATTGCTTCAACACATGCATCTACTACCACGCGCGAACCGGTTCGACGCTTGCCAAGTACCGCAAGATTCACCTTCCTGGAGACTATGAGCCATTCGACAACCCGGACGCGGTCAACCAGCTCGAGAAGCGGTACTTCAAGCCTGGCAACCTGGGCTTCAAGGCCTTCCGTGTGCCTGATCTCATTCCGTACGACGAAGAGCGTGGTGAGCCCATCTTTGGCATGATGATATGCAACGACCGGCGGTGGGCGGAAGCCTGGAGAGTGCTTGGGCTACAGGGCGTCGAGGTCGTTCTGTGCGGCTACAACACGAACGGCTTCGCACCAGAGATGTGGGGAAAATCCAGGGACGATGATCCCGCTGAGGCGGAGAAGCTCGCCATCTTTCATCACCAGCTTGTCATGCAGAGCAATTCATACACCAATAGCTGTTTCAGTATCAGTGCCGCGCGTTGCGGAAAAGACGATGGCAAATACGGTCTCATCGCGGGAAGCTGCATCACGGATCCGGAAGGTAGAATCATCGCGCAGGCGACGACGGAAGGAGATGAAGTGGTATTCGCTGAGTGCGATTTGGAACTTTGCAGGCCTCATAAGTTGAGAACTTTCAACTTCGCAAAACATAGACGTACGGAACATTATAAGAGAATAACGGAGCAGACAGGGGTGATTGAGCCACCGCATTTGAAAAAACCAAAGGTGAACGGCGCAGTGAATGCTAGCAGCCGGTGAGTGCGTAGATGGAGTTATCAATAAATCAAAGTCTCATATCATATAGTCTCATGAGCGTGTCATACCGTTCAAATCGTCCAAGCATCAAAGTCCTCCTCATCAACCCCAATGCCACGCCAACAATGACCCAGTCCTGTCTTGATATGCTTGAACCTACGCTTCCTTCGGATGTCATTGTCACTGGCTTCACGGCACCAGTGCCGTCACCCTCTGCAATCGAATCCCACGTCGATAACGTCTTCTCGTCAGCAGCATCTTTCCGCGCCATTCTACCGATTGCGAGCGAATATGACGCGTTCCTCGTTGCATGCTACAGTGACCACGCTCTCACCAATATGCTCCGCGAGGAGCTCGAAAAACCTGTCATCGGCATCATGGAGGCATCTCTCGTCGCTGCACGCACTCTCGGAGGCAGATTTGGCGTCGTTGCGACCGGCAGACGAAGCGAGATTGGGTTGAGAGACGCAGTGCGAAAGTACGGCTACGATCATTTTTGCGCCGGCGTGAAGAGCTGCAATCTTGGTGTCCTGGACCTTGAACGTAAGCCGGAGAAGGAAGTTCTTAGCGCAATGTGCACTGTTGCGAAGAGCCTTGTGGATAGCTACGGCGCAGATGTGATAACTTTGGGGTGTGCTGGCATGTCTAGGCTGAAAGCAGCGGTGGAAGATGCGGTAGGTCCAGGTGTACAAGTCCTGGATGGAGTCCTTGCTGGTGTGCAGTTGCTGGCTGGAATGGTGCGCATAGGTGGACAGACCGCTAAAAATGGGCTGTATCGCAGCTCCAAAGTGACGAGGGAGAATCGTGGGCAGTCGTACGTCTAAATGCGTAGACCCCAAAGTCGCAGACTTGAATGAGACTGAACTCAACTTGGCAATAAGCCCCATTCGAGCCTCTCAGAAAGCATCTCCCAACACACTTCTCCACCGGCACGGCTGACACCTCGGAGACCTGCAACCGCGAAATTGCATAGTTGTGAAAACTGCTGACTAGTCTCGGCAAGCCGTTCTTCATACTTGGCCTTGCTATAAGGTGCATCGTCGGCTTCTGGAGCGGATTGAGTTTCCTCATCTGAATCGTCACTATGGTCTTCAGCTTCCTGCCTCTGTTTCTGAACCTCTGCGGCCTTCCTTCTTGTTCTCCTAGATCGTTCATCAAGTATTGACCCATCATCGCAAGAGCGGAGATAACGGGCTCGAAAATCTGAGTATTGAACTGCGAGACTGAGCAAAGAGATTAAACTGTCGTAGATAGGCTTCAAGTTCTTTGTGAGAAGGCACCGCGATTCAATTCCGAGTATGAACCGTCTATGTGCGTCGACTAGGGCGTCGACTTCCTTCGAGTGTGAGATCTCTTCCTGGAGACGCAATAATGCCGGCGTCATGACCGTCTCCAAAACATATGTTTGCATGTTGTCTGCAAACCATGTGAGACGCTGTTTGAGATTGACTGTTGCCTTGTCTGCACCAAAGTGTCGAATCATAGCATTTTCTAGGCGGAGTAGATACTTTGCACGGTAAATCTGCAGAAGCAATTGAAAAACTTTTCTGTAGATGTCCAAGGATGACCGTTGCACGATGTTCAATATCGGCCACGGCAAGCTCACGTCGATATTGATGTGTGAGAGAGCTTCGACGCTTCGCCTGTTTCGATGTATCGGTCCTGTCTTAACAGATATATCGGCAGAGTCAATATAGGAAGCGAATATTCGCTGAGCTAGCTCCGTGAGAAGGAATCGGTCATTCCACTGCAGCTTTGCGGTGTCAAGTTTCTGGAAGATTTGGTCGGCGAATTCTTGGAAAAGTACTCCATCTCGTGAGAGGTAGACGTAAGCGAGAGATTCCAAATGATGCTCCAGCCGGCACTCTGTAAGGATATATTGTCGTAAGATCGAGGTTGCTGAACCGCATTTGCTCTGGATCCAGCGATCGAGTGAGTTTGCCAGCATTTCGGGAAATGGCAATAGGTTCCATAAGTCTCTGTCGCTGCAAACGGATTGGAAATCTAAATTTGGCTCCTCGATTGAACTTTCCAGGTTACTGTTAACTCCTAACCTCCTCAGGAATACTATGCTTTTGCCAGCATTAAGTATGCTGATTCCTGCAGGGTGAAAGAAACTAGGAGCCAGAGGTCTGCCTTTCGAATCCAAGCGGATGCTATACAGGTCATGCCATAATCGAGCAAGTTCAACGTCTTCGGTCGACTTTGTAATAAAAGAACCGTCGTCAGAGTCCTGTAATTTACCCTCTTCCATCCAAAGGCGGAGAGGTTTGAGGTATGTCCTCAAACACTTGAAGAATGTTTCCGCCAAGTCCTGGAACATCCGCCCTTCTCCCAAGGCCTGAGCATTACAAGTATGGCTGTATGTGATTTCCAAGTAGTCGAACGGTCTTTGGGAACTTGACAGTCGAGAAGTGATCCTGTAGAGCCAGGATAACGGTCGCGTCAACTCTTCAACCTGGACGGATAATTGTTGCATGCTTATTAGCAAGTCCACGCTAGACTCTGTTCCCAATTCTTCATGGCCATTTATCTCCTCATAAAAGCAGGTGAACTTCTCTTTAATCGCATTTCGAAATGTTTGCGAGACTGGCGACGCCGTTTTCTGCTGAGCATATTCTTTCAGTTGTCGTAGCCAGGATCCCGTAGTGGCGAAGGTCTTTAGCACAGCGTCAAACTCGGCAGGAGACACTTGAGTTACGCTGAACTTGTCCACGACGACGATTTTTTGCCCAATCGAAGTAAATAAAGAAGTGGGAAGACTTTGGAGCATATGCTTTACTTCGCTTATGGCCTGATACTCTGAAATGATTTGACGACCCGAATCCGTAATACTAGATTCAGAGTCCTCAGACTCCCGGAGCCAAAACTGAGATTGCTTGACACTATCCAGTAGTGCCACTTCCACTGGTAGAATCCCAGAAGGTCGTTCTGAGCTCGCTTCTATATGCAGGTGACGCTTCTGAGGGGATTGTTTTCGTTTTCGAGCCGGTGAAGAAACGATATGTGACTCGTCTTCAGATGAACCAGGAGCGAATGAGACATCTTTCCAAAGCTCTTCATCCGTGAGCGGGTCCTCGGCGAGGATTTCCTCCCACGTCAGTTCAGGACTTATAGTGGCAGGTTGTTGCACACCATCGAGGCCTTCCACTTGCGTCTTCTCAGCGGGTCGATCAGAAAGCTCAAGCAGTAAGCTCAAGAATTCTGGAGTCCATTTGTTTCCAAATATGGATAGTTCCGAACGTCGCGACTGAAGAACCTGTGCTAAGTCATCGCGGTCGAGGACTTGGAACTTTTCGACTAGGCCATCAAGCCTCGCTTCAATTTCAAACTGATTCGTGCGGACATATTGCTGCGCTTTAACGTTTCTTACAACAGCGTCTCTTATTCTCTTGTGTTTTGGGTCTTCGCTCTATGATAGATCAGCACATGATCAAAATATGCGCAACGATGGCTTCGAACCTTTGATGGAATGGCGGCGATGCTCGCGACTAAGTCACTCAGTATTGCATTGACATTTTGCGTGTGCGCCATTGCGCTTCATCAGATGTATTTTCAATTGTCATTGCCGCCGAAGTGCGTCTTGGAGTTTGTTGAAGCTGGATATGGAGATGCGACTTTGGAGACGCGACTTTGGAGACGCGCTTGCGATTGTGAAGCTCGGGTCGTCTGCCCAAAATTGACGACCACTCACAACTCCAGCAAAAATATCTCCAAAATCACAGCCAACGCTTCAACATGCAACCATGTCCAATATGCACGTGGAGGAGCTATCACGTTTGCCAAACGAAATGCGTATCTTCTCTATAGCTTCCGCAAGTACTCGCAGCGGACCCAGATTGGGCGCTTTGCACTTGCCTGGTCGTCAAGTAACTCATACTCCGAACTATGTGGGCAATACTTCTCGAGGCGTAGTGCCTCACTTTACCCCAGACATGCAACACAAACATTCGAAAATTAAAGTCTTGTACATGGGTCTAGAAGACTGTAAGTCTCCTTGTCTCTCCGACGAATGTGCTGTGCTAACAGCTGCTGATGGAGATTGCAAGTCATAGAGAGAGCTCCCAAAGAAACACCTCCAATCCTCAAAGCGCCCGTGGAGAGTGGACAATCTCCGTTGAGACGATATGCTGGACAAAATGAACAAACAGCGATCGTATTAGCACTCAGGCGATTGCCACATATTGTGTCTCCAAACCAGAATTCGAATTCCGCCATTGCGATATCGACATCTGTGGGCTTCTCTCAATACTCGGTTGAGGACTATATCTCCGCAGTGCGGAAGTTAAAGCCTGATATTGTTGTTGGCCCTGGAGATGTTGCGTTCTTGCCAACACAACCAAGTCAGAAGCGTGCAGAGAAGGCAGCGGATCGTACAGTAGATTGGATGAGAATGTTGTTGCGTCACAAAGAGGAGGATATTCAAACAAAGATGGAACCTGCGTACCAAGTCTTTGCACCAGTACTGCCTTTGCCTTGGGAACAACAGAGATGGTACTCGGAGTTTCTCGGGGAAGACGACAAACTTCCTTTCGTTGCTGGTCTTGCTGTTTACGATGCAGACAATTTTCATGAGCCGCCTGAACAGCTATCTAATCTTCCCCGCTTAGCATTAACTCAACCGTCGGCTCCAAGTGAGGTTCTGAGACAAATTTGGCTCGGACTGGATGTTTTCGTCCTTCCATTCATCGGTGCAGCTACCGATGCTGGGATTGCGCTCGATTTCTCCTTTCCAGCTCTATCAGCACCAAATGGGTCACAGCTTGTTGCATTAGGATTTGATTGCTGGGACAGCAAATACGCAACTGACCTCTCGCCGCTTAAGGAGCATTGTGAATGCTACACATGCCAGAAGCATCACCGAGCTTTCCTTCAGCACCTTTTGCATGCGAAAGAGATGCTTGGGTGGGTGCTTTTGCAGATTCATAACCACCACGTCGTGGACGAGTTCTTCGCTGGCATCCGCAACAGTGTAGAAAAAGGCACATTCGAGCATGACGTGGAGGAATTCAACAAATACTACGAGCGAGATCTTCCTGAGAAGACCGGGCAAGGACCACGGTACGAACAACTTGACTTCATGAAAGAGAAGAGTTCTCACTAACCCTAATTGCAGAGTTAGAGGCTACCAACGCAAGTCTGAAGGCCCCGGGGAGCCAAAAGTGAACCAAAAAGCTTACGATAAGCTTGACGATGCAGCAAAGATACTTGCTGAAGCCGATCCACCAAGCTCTAGTGCAGATGCGAGCGATCTTGAGGAGCATGGGTTGGGTAAGTTGGAGAAAGCGTAGGGTTGAAACATGAATTTGGGAGGACTTGGGCGGTGGACTTTATCTGCGATTAGGGAAAGTGACGGAGATGGATTCGGTGAAGTACGATGATACAAGGCTAAATCTAGATAGATCAACGAGTTACAACTATCGCAAACAGGGTCTATGTATGACAAGACTCTACAGAAGACCTCTACCTCTACCTCTAGTCCCTGAATTCCCTATCAACGCTCTCGAAATGCTCCAAAAAGCCCTGGAATAATAACACGCCCAGGCCTGGATCCAAATTCCCGGTAGTGGCTCGGATGGAGTGCATGCTCAACTGCGGGATGCCCGCGTCAATAGCCCTGACGCCCATGGCCGAGCTCAGCATTGGTCCCACAGTCCCTCCGGATCGGCTGTCATTGCGGATCTGGAAAACCTGCAGCTTCTGCCCGCATTTGTCGGCGCAGCGCTGCAGGATCGCCGTCGAGATGCTGTCCGTTGTCATGTGGCCGTTGCTGTCGGCCACCACGGCGATGCCCGTGTTCAACCGTGGCGCGTGTTGCGGCAGATAGGCGCCTAGGAAGTTGGGATTTACGGCGTGCGTTACGTCGCTGCTGAGTAGGTACGAGTTCGCATAAGTGCGCGAGATTAGTGATGGCGTGGCGGGAGATGCAAAGGAGTCGACGATACGTTCTACAGTCCCAGGGAGGAAATTGCCTCGTGCTCCTTGACGAAGAAGAGAGCCGATTTCTTCGTCGTCGAAAAGGGCAACCAGCTGAATGATTCCACTGTCCGCCGCGTTGGAAGTGGTAGGTATGGATGCGGCGTTAAGAAGGGCTTGGATAGCGGCCCAAGAGCAGATCTTATCGTCGATGCGCCCAGAAAAGATGAATTCATGGTCCAAGCCGCCAGTTTGTGCAGGCTGTGTGTCAAACAATTCAAGTTCCCAGTTCACGATGGTGCTGTAATCGGTTATGCTCAGCTCGCCGGCGATGGCTTTGACAAGGCGCGGCGGCTGAGTAGACGCAAACGAGCCAACGCCACCAAGGACGGATTGGGCTTCGTAGTCGGATTCAGGAGTCGCCGAAGTCATGAATGGTGGGCCGCTGTTATCAAGGCCGATTACAGGTACCATCTGCGTCTCAGGGTTGAACGGACCATATGCAACAGCTCCAAAATGAGGTGCAAGTGTCGGGATTCGTGCGATTGGGTGCGGCAATTTGACGAGCCTGGTAACTATTTTGCCCGACGACTCCTTCACTAGCACTCGCCCAGCAATTCCCAGGTCGCGATCCCACCAGGTGGTATTTGGCGCACCGCCGTAGGTTGCAACTCCAAGTTGGACATAGCCCGCATTGGTTCGTCGGTTTGAGATGGGCTTTAGCTTTGCGCAGAGCGAATCAATATGTCCTGCGACCATGGCGACTCCATTTCCCGGCTCATATGCCTCTCCAACGACGAATGCAATCATACTGCTGCCATTACGTTCAACGAAGTACTTGCCTCCAGCTTCGAGCTTCCAAGTGTCTCGTTCCGATAGCTTCTTAAAGCCTACAGCTTTCAGTTCATCCGTCAAGGAAGCAACAGTGTGGAATACGGTTGGGTTGTTTGTCATAAAGTCGCAGAATGGTTTGCAGTAGAAGCTTGCGTCCTTGGAGACCTCCTTGCGCACAGGTTCAGGCGCATGAGTCGGAACCTCTGGCAGCAACAGACTGCTTGCCGGATCTTCCTTTTCAAGCCCTTTCTCTTCGTTGTCCGTGATTATTGAACTAAAGGAGACCCGCTTGGAGCTCCAACGCTTAGCCCACGCGGCATGCGGCGGAGGTTGAGGTCGTAGTCGTAGGCCGAGTGGCGAGCTGCGACCAAATTCGGGAGGTTGAGGTAATGCCTGTGGTCTTCCGATCTCGTTGAGAACGTTCTTCATGTCCTTCAACGATAGCAGCTCCCGCGGTGTATCATCAACGAAGGGGAAGTCCTCGTTTTCCTTATCTTGGGCCGCGGTGGCTTGGATGTTTGGCGTTGATGTTGCCTTGCGCAAGCGTGGATTCTTTGTCATTATGCATGCAGACTTGGTAGAGACTCCGTCAGGTTGAAGAGAGTGCGATGAGTATCCACCAGACTTGACAGGCAGAGGGAGAATGGTTGGAGTGGGATGTGATGTGAGTGAGCTTGAGTGACTACGGCTGATGGGTCTTAATCTGAATGTGGAATGAGGTCAAAGCTCCAATTCAGATTCACTACGCCACGCATCACGCGTATTGCTCGCGTGACATCAATACTCCTTGTATCATGGGTGATTCCAATGTAATTGGAAAGCTTCTACTATATGCATTCACTGCCAGTCGAAATCCTCGCTGCTTTCTAGGTGACGCGGTGTCTAATTCATTTCATTTCCCTCTAAGGGCCTAACTTTCTATATTCAAAACTACAGTTGAAGTCACCAACAAGTCCACAAAAGATCTTTACGTCAATTTGTCACTCATGCTTTGGGTTTCTTCCTTACCAGTCCGGCGCCAAGAACATTTACTCCACTAGGCGCAGAGGGCGGTTCTTCTGCAGCCTTCCCCTTCTTCACACTGAGCACGTTGATAACATTGACTCCATTTGTTTTTGGTGCCTCAGCACCGTTCTCTGCTGCTTCTGTAGCTGGTTTGACTTCTTTCTGACCAACCACGATCAACCTCTTGTCATCAGTACTCTCTGCTCCGATTAGGCTGCTGAGATACGCCATCCAAGCTGATGTACTAGCGGCCGCACTCTCTACGGTGGAAAAGTCGAGCTTGAGCAAGTGGTCGATTGCCTTCTTGTAATCTCTTTCTACGACGATAATTGAACCCCGCCCAGTGGGTGGCCAGTGGTAGTACTTCGTATCTTCCGGAAGTGAAGCATTAGAGAGAACTGACGCGGACTTCTTGATTTTCGGCGTTCTAGCAATGATGGGTCCGCGAAGGACCTTCTTTGCTTTTCGATCGGAATTCGACGTCTTGGAGGTGTTTGGAGGTGACGACGGGATGGACTGGAATGACGTTTGCGAGTCGAACCTTGTCGATTCTTCGGAGTGGCTCTCTACTGCCTCTTCCCCATCTGCTAATGCTGACTTTGGCGGGCTAATGACGATCCATATGAACCCTACCAGCCTACCAGATGAGCATTCTTGTCTGTGTGCCATCATCTCCCAGAATTGCTCGAGAGTTTTGATAGTTCGCCATTGACCTGATCCACGCTTTGAAGGACTTTCAGAAATTTGACTGAGGGGTGCGGCATCTGGCAGCTCTGCATCAAGTTCGTCTAAGTATCGAGCTTTCGGGTCGTCGGGAAAGTGTGGGACGAGGCAACGTGGAGGCGCCGCTGGGAAACTCGATATATCGCGGAGAGGGTCTCCGCGCTTCCATCTCTTTGCTAACGATGGATTGGTCCGTACATCTGAAGGGAGAAATGAGGAGATGTTATCTTCACCAGGAACCGTGAGATATGCCTGAGCCGTCGCTTCAGACTCAGATATAGGTTCAGGGCCAAAATTTAAGCCTTCTTGCGTCCTTTTGTATTGTTTTAAGATTGGATCGAGTACCCTGCACCACCACTTGACTAGTTGTCGATCGTCCGATATATGTTTATGCGGATTCTCGACGCTGCCGGGGAAGAGATATTGGTCGGCAGCCCTCGCGAATAAGGTAATGACGAATTTGATATTCGATCGAAGTCGATTTCGTACCAAGTAAGATAGAAATGTGGTGACGATCGAACGCAAAGGCGAGGTTTGTGATCGAGGAAGGCCGTGGAGAGAAAGATAGCCGGTGGAATCAGCCTTGGATACGAAAACAGTAGTGAGGGCCTTGGTGGTATAAATTAAGATTTCCACCGCGAGAACCAACACATCTTGCGTCTTTCCGTCTACTGTACAAGGTATCGAGACGTCCAAGAAGTGACATTCGCAGAAGGTTCGTTCCGGTTTCCGACTCGGTGGAGGAGAGTAGAGCGGCGCACATGGGTAAGGAGGCGTAGATATGTGTGAGAATTTAAAAATTTTGTCCTTCGGTAACTCCTTCGCCAATAACTCTTCCAAAGATCCAGAATGTACAGTCATTGTTTCTGGTTGGTGTCAATGCCAGCTAGACTGAGACGCGTGCAGGAGAAGTTGAAGACGCGGCGAGTGCACGGAGGTTTCCCTAAAAGAAAAATCAACCAACGAAACTTTAAGCTACGACTTCATTCACATCCAAAAGCTACACCCGCAATGGCTTCTCATACTCCCTTACGACGGATTTGCTTGGCCTGTAGACATCAAATATCTATCAATCGCTCCGCTGCTATTTCCATATCTCGACCATTCTCAATCTCAATCGCGAAACGATCCGAAATCGACACGGATCCCGGCGACAACGTCCGCCCACGATGGCAACAGACTCCGAAAGGAATGACTATGCCCTTCCGCATCAGAAATGAACCCAAAACAAACAAGTGGATATGTAACGACGACCCTCGCAAGCTAGACGCGATGTATGCCCGACTGCTTGGAGAAGGAGGTGACAAGATGTTATCTGAAGAGGTTAAGTGGCTTGCCATCACACACAAGAGTTTTGATCAAGGGAGACGAGGATTCAATGACAGACTGGCATACTTTGGGAAACGTATCGTGGAGATGCAGATCAGCGTTGCAGTGGTGAACATGCCTAGACCGCCCGGAAAGAGCAACGAACCTGACGAGTTTGGGAGACAACCATTCGAGCATCCTGCTTTGGATGGATTGTTGAATTTGACTCCCATGATCAAAGCCGACGTTTTGGACAAGAGGAGGCTATATGCACTCAGTGACAGATACGGGCTCACGAATGTGCTAAGGTGGAAGCCGAAGAAGGTGAGTAACAATCAACATTTCGTGAAGACACAACCAGCTTACACAACATAGGCCGACAATCTGATGGGTTCCGGACTAGAGATTGTGGCTGCGCAAGCGTTATACGCGATTGTTGGCGCGATATCACTGGAGAAAGGAGGAGCCGTTGCGAATAGGATAGCCCGAGAAAAGATTCTGCAGCCATTAGGGATTTCATAGTCACCCTATGCATTGGACGAGGGCAGCATTGTTAGAACCTCCGATAATGTTATACAAATGAACCTCTTTCGTTTCTACAACTTAGCTGTACGCTTGGTTTCAAGATGAGAATATCATGTCCTGAAAAATCCTCGAGCACTTTGTTCGCCAACTCACGGTCTATCATACAAATGCGAGACTTCTGTGCTCATACCTGAACTGGATACATCTATTTCTTACTCTTTTTCCCTTTAGCCTTCCCCTGCTTCACGCCCAAACTTCTCTTCTCTGCAATCTTCGCCTTCCTAGCTTCTCTCCTCCTCCAAGCCAAAAACCGGTCACTGCGATCGAACTTCCGGACTTTCTGCGCGTGGCCTTCCTCTTCTGGAATACGTCCAATCTCCCAATTGCCTTGCCTGAAACTATAATTTGGCCTCATCTTCAAGCCTCTCTTCTCGAGTGTCCTCGGATGATCCCGTGTTGTCCGTGACTTGCCTTTTACGTCCACGCCGGCATCAAGCTCAACGTCCTCCCGCGCGCTGGTCTGCAATGGAAACACCAATCCTCCCTCATTGACATCGTCCACAGAACCCTCGCCGAACTCCTCGCCAGCCAAATCGCTACGGCGAACCGCGTATAACCCTAGTCTTCGCCTGCGCGCGGCATTGGGGGGAGTCGGCAGCGTCATGTTGCGGTCAAACACGACGCCAATGTATCGTCGCTTGGGATGCTTGGCGGGATCGCGGTAGTACTTGACGAAGCCCGGTTGCGTCGCGTAGATGGAATGGTCGCGGCCTACCGAACAGTTCTCGCCGGCGTGCCATTTGGTGCCGCGCTGCCGGAAGATGATGTTGCCCGGGATCACATATTCCTCTGGAGGCTGGTTTAGTGACGAAGCTCACATAAAGAGGCACGAGAAGATAGAAACACAAACCTCCAGTCTTTTTGGCACCTAGACGCTTTCCAGGGCCGTTTTTCGGTCCATTAGCGCGGCCCTGGGCTTGATGAGATGCGTGTCGGACGAAGGTAATGTTTGGTCTGGCGTTGAGTGCCCGAAGATAGTGCAACGCGTCCGTGGATGGCCTTGGAGGTCTTGAAGCTATGGACAGCGATGATAGAGCGCTCAATGGCACACGCACTCGTGGTGGTGGCATGTTGATACAGATGTAAAGTTTCTTGATGGTGGTTGAAATTCCTTCGAAGTCGCTAGCAGCCTGAGGTGTAATTGTTGGCGCCTCAGCCTTGTATCACAGATCCAACAACGCCTTGCTTTGTAACGCCCGATCAGCACAGATGTTCCATGACAAGTATGGATTTAGAATCAATTAGATAAGATGCGTTAATATTATCTTGAGTTTAGGATAGACCCTGTCGACATGTGGCGAAGAGCATGATGCAATTCGTTCTCTGTCATACGAATCAAGCTCATTCCTGTCTGCAGCTGCTCACGCATGAGAGAATACTGTTTACAAGCCCATTCAACTCTAAGCGTCCAGTATTCGGAGTTTATCATCACTTCCACCCCCCAGAGTAGCCCTACGGCTTCCTGATAACACTACAGTTTGCGTTGCGCTCCACTGACAGCATTGTCCCATTTCAACATGTCGTAGCAAGCTGAAAGGACAAACAAAAACCGTGTTACACCTTCGACGGAGATTAAAGGAGAAAGATTTATGTCTAGCAAGAATTGCTGCTTCCGGAAATGGAATCCTGCATTCTAGACATACAAATCTGGGTGCAGTCGTGGGAGGCGACGCGGTAAGTGAATGTTGAGGCGGCAAGCCATATCGGGAAGTCTGTGATATTGGAGGACGAGTTTGTGGTAGCCTCGCTGGAGGTTTCGTTTGGTTGGAGTCTTCTGTAGGTGTAGCCGGTGTAATAGAAACCTGAACAGGATTCGGGATTGTAGTGTTAAGGCGCAGTCGAGGTGTAGTGCTAGACTTCTCTGTCGCTAGTGATGTTGATTTCTGAGTACGGATTGGTATATTCTGTTTCGGTTCGAAGTTCGGATGATCGTGATAATGAGTTGGATTGTTACGATAATGCTGTTCCAATTGCCTGTCTTCCGTAACTTCGATGTCACAGCCGCAACAATGCCTATCGAAATCTATTCGCCGACTCACACTTCCGATCTGTTGACAATGCTGACATGACAGATGGGCCGCTTGGTCGTGCTGCAGATAATCTAATACGTCCGAGAATGATCGATCGCAATCTCCACAAAAGAAGTCTCCCGACTGCCGCAGAGAAGCAGGGTTCTCTTTCCGACTTACACAGAAGCGACATTTCGCGTGCTTGCTGTGTATATGCTGTTCAACCGCCACACTGCTGTAGAATCTGCGGCGGCAAAAATCGCATCGCCATATTCGATATTCAGGTGCAACAAAATGATCCGATTCATGTGCTCTTCGCTTGTCGATGTTCTCGAAGTTACGGCCGCAGTAGATGCATGAAGTTGCCGCGCAGCCTGATCTTGAAACCGATAGATGGCGTTGTTGCTGGTGTTGCGGGCTAAGAAGAGCTTGGCCACTATGATCCATCAGAGATGTTTACATTCAAATTGCAAGCTCCATTTTCCTTACCTAGTGACGACACAGGTAGACTTTATGCGGGAGACATTTGGTATTAGAAGTTAGGCAAGACTCAGGAAAGTCATGGGCGGCATGAAAATGCTGCGGCTAGTGCCGTCCCGAAGGATTCGGCTATGAAGTTGGAGGAGTCAGGCAGCCGGCCAGCCTAATGGTCCACCCATTCCAATCAACAAATTTCAAATTGATGTACGTTATCTCAGCCGCCGCAGGTTAACAAAGCTTTGGAAACTTTTGCATTCAATTTCTTGGATGCCATTTAATTTTACCCTGTCGCTGTCAGCTAAATTCTCCTACTGGTTGAAGAGATATTGCAACTCGGCATTTTGACACATTATATCTCTACAACATCGAATTTATGCTAAACCAAACTCTGTAAATCTGCTGATGAAGCCAAGTGCTGCTAAGATTTAGTAAATTAATGCATCAAAATAACATGTGGCAGGTGAGATATGTCGTTTTGAAGCAAGTTTTGTGTGAGAAACCTGCCAAGCGATGCCATGCAACGGCCTCGTTGATCAATAAGCTCGAAGGCCTGGCCTCAATCGGAAGATAGCATTAACTATCATTACAATGAAAAATGGGTAAATTCGTCATGGAATGTTCTAAATTAGACGACAATCTTCCGAACGAATCAAAGCACAGATTCACAGCGACGGGCTTTGGATTCGCTATCTGGACGAACGACTCACACAGAGGCGGAAAGTTCCTCCTCGTGCCTTGTGCTGAGCCGGCTTCAATGGAGCCTACTATATTCCCTGGGTGCTTATTTGTTGTGTTCGACTTCGCTGAGTCCCTTGTGCTGGACGGCTTATGCAAATCCGAAGTTTGATGAAGTGAATCTGAAACGCGGCTCGGCGATGACGAGTAACAAGGACGCATGCCGACGAAATGTGGAGGCTGGCGGACAATGGGCTCGGAAATGAGGTCGCAGTTGCTTCGTCAAAATCTCATGACCATTTTGGGGACATCGTCATCAGCCTTACGAACGCTCGAGTACTCTTTTTGATTGCTGCTCAAAGCGTCAATACCGCTCAATTTCTTGTTCCATTCTTTCAAGTCCAATACCAATTGCCTAGCTAGCTCTTCTAAACACGCAGGTTAATTTGGCTTAACAGCTTCCGCCACAGACACTTCGTCGTCGTCCTCAGGGCTGGTCATCGGGGTCTGAGTCAATGCTAATAACTCGCAAGAAATTCGGTGAGAAGTCGATGGCGTAGGTGCATTATGCGTGACTGAGCTATCACTGCCTAGGGCCTCCAAATCGACCATAGCACCAGCCTTCGCACTCATTGATCCACACACGCTTCGGATACCAAAAGGCTATCTGTGCTCGTCCCAACCAGTCACCTGCACTAGCAATCAGAATGGAGGAATTGTTTCCACTATTTGTCCAATTCTATAGCTCTTTTGATGTTTGGAAGGCCTCTTCGTTTATAAAAGATATCGTAACGGAAGAGTTGGTGCATGAAGCATTTTTTGATTAAATATAGAATTCGCTCTAGATTCACAACGTGCTTATTTAATACAGGCGTCTTTACAGTAAAATTAGCAAGAGACGAGCCATCTGAACGTATGGTGATCATCAGTTTAAGGTAACTAAGGTATATTGTCATCTACCAAGAGGAACTAACCTTGGGTGCTCCAAAGAAGAGTCTCACCACGTCGGAAATGCAGTGCGGAAATGTCCCGCTTCTCTAACGGTAGTAGAGATCGAATAGGTTGTATCTCCTGGAAGGTTTGGTTTGTCTCTGCCGAGATGACTAAAATGAGAAACGTAATTATCATTCAAACAATAGCGCTTCGTTGGAGTAGACAAAACATGTTGCTTGGATACCGATAAACAGGGACACAGAAGGGACGAGCATGCTAGACCTTCAGCCCTAACGGGGAACTCTCTACTCTATCGTATGTCTCGATTGAAAACCATATCCGTCACCAAGTCATCCGAAACATACGAAGCTGACAGGCCTGAATCTTCACCGGAACGTTCGCGTATCGTACTTCAAAACGGTCTTTTAGATTAAAGAACCATCTCTGCTCTCGCATAGCCCGTGTTGTCTTTTAAGACATGGAATTTCGGATCCGGTACGCGGTACTATCTGTCGCGATCGTACCCCAGTGGGCAATCGTGCGTTTGTGGCCTGGCAACATATTATGCCAGTGCATTATGCTTGGGCATGTTCGCAGTCATTAAAGTTCTCAGGACCTCTTGGGCACCCGCGTATTCGCGATATCTAGGGTCTCCACGGCTGTCAGGGCAAATGCTCACTCTCGTACGGAGTACCTACGACTTATCGCACACTGGGGTACCTGAGTATACCCGACACATGGAGCTCTGGCCACTTCGCGCGGAATTAGTACGAGAACCGCATACTCTGTGCGCGTAATGTTACGATTAAATGACCTTCCTCGTACGGGATCACTAAAATACCACATTTCAAGTAAAGAGGGTATCTCGCACGAGAAAGCAAATGACGTGAGGGTTTCTTAGATCTGAGCATCGTAACAGGGCACATGTATAATTCATTGGTCACGCAATACAAGTTTCGGTTTCTTAGGAACTCGAAAGGGATCCAAAACGGCCCTCCATTTCTATTTTTAACTGACTAGTCGAACAGAACTTCAGCCTAAGGCAAGTCGGTCAAATCTAACCTCCCGAAGCAATGGAAACGGTCCGTTCCGGTACCTTTCTTTCTGCCCTATTTTCTGGAAACTGCAAACCGGAAGTCCTAACGGAGCTGGTTGACAACCCATTCGTGTAGTGGAATCTCAGCTGATTCAAGCAACTGAATCTCCGCCTTGGTGTTCATCACGAGCATGACTTGGATCTCTCGCCTCCACTCAGACTCTTCATGCTCTGTAAACGGATCGCGATCAAGCATTTGGGTCGCCTTCCGCCTATCCCGAAGAGACAGCGCAAGTAGCCCTTGTCTTTGATGAACACCGTCACCTTGAGCAAGATGCTTGCTATTCAATCCTAGCCATTGAATCTTGCCGGCCTTGAGAACTTCTTTCTCGTGTTCTAGGGCTTTGGATCCGTGTTTGTATGTTGATAAGATTTCAATGCCGTCCGGATCGAAGTCCATCAACCCGTACATTGGACATGTACACATGCCGTTCCGTTTTGATGGCTTGGAAAGGGTGTGCAAAAAGGCACGTGTTGATACATCAGGATAGCCTTTGCCCTTGGTTTCTCTTAGTAACTATCAGACCAGCGTGTCGATATTTCATACCGTAACCATGACTCCACTTTGTATCAGTGTATTCCAGAATGGCGAAGATGCCAAGGACCGAAAGGTAGCCTAAGGTGAACTTGAGCTTTGCCATATGGTAGTAGGAGAACGTACTTACCTCTTTCTCAACAACCAATATCCACTTTGCGCTTCCAAAAGACAATACGTCGTTGTCTTGCAATGGCACGATGAGAATACCCTATATTGGGTTAGAAGCTCTACAATAAACGGTGAGTTAAAAGTGCAGACCTCAGAATCTGATGATGCCCGTATGGTGGATCCATCTGCCTTGATGAAGTCAATTGCACCAACAACCAAGCCTTTCGCTACAGCTACCTAGAGAAGAGTCAGTGCGAGATAAGACGAACATTGACGTACATGCGTACAACGTTGAGCATGATACGAGGCACTCCAAAAGTGTAAGCAATGTCATCTACATAGCGATCGACGATACTTTGTGAGTTGAATAGCGCCGGATCTCTGTAGTAGATATCCCTTATCCTGGTCAGAACATGGTGAACAGAAGCAGTTGATTGTAAAGAAACCTCTTTGAGATGATCGAACCATTAATCAAGGCTTCATGAATCAATTCGAGTAGACGAAGAACAACGGCTAGATGCGGTCAATATCAAGTGAAGGAAAATATTTCAGCGAGAAGAGAGCTGACTATATCTCCAAGCATCCTGTGATGATATACCAGGATATCTTAGAATCCTTAAGGAAGTAGAGTTCGTAGTTCTGGCTCCTCCGTCACGACGGCTGGCATTTCGTGCCTTTCTCATAGTCAACGTCATATGATCCTTCTTTGCAACAAGGGCGTCCAGTTGCTGAGTTATAAGACTTTCAATAGCAGCGATGACATGAGCTCTGCTTGAATCACATCAGCACCAGAGCCATATTGAAACGATGGACCAAAAGATTTTGACTGGGCTCGAATCACAAACCTGTCCTTGGAACCGGATGAAGGATCGATATCGGCGATGAGAGTTTTGGTTCTTAAGCTATGAATAGAAACATTCTGATCCGCATTCAGCTTTGGGTTCACGATATTTTGATCAACTGATGCTGCAATTGCAAGAGGAAGACCAGTACTGCTTGTTTGTAATGATGTTGAGGGTTCATGACCAGTGGTAATGACGTTGGAATAATCCTCCAAACTGGAACGAAGCTCAAAGTCTTCGAACAACAGGCAATCATTATCACAATCTTCTAGATGACATGTCAAACAAGACATTGGAAGTATTGGAATTTGGTTTGAGTACAACAGAAATGAATTAAAATGCGTTGAAGATTTGGCTACAGATGGAAGGCTCGAAGGTGAAGAGAAAAAGGATGTGGCTTAAGAAAGCGCAGGAAGCAGACGTGCCAAGGCGGGGCAGGTGCGAGCCGCCGTGCGCATCGCTACTCTACGCGCCTCGACGCGTGTTTCCGAACTTTAACCTTCAAACTCCAATTCACTTCCATCACCTCTCAATGCTGCGTCCTTCCTGAATCCAGACCCAGCAAACTCTCCAGAAATGGCCGACATTGCCATCTCCACCGAGCAAGACGCTCGCAAGCGTTCGTTCGAGGAGATGGAGGCTTCCAACCGAGTCGTCGACCAGCCAAATCCTCATGACCGAAAGAACGATTGCTTCTCTCCGAGCGTGTCTGCGCCCTCGATTGATTACCAAGAGAATCCTTTGATGTCAAGTGTAGCAAAGGAAAGGCAAATGTCACCGGAGAGCACGCTCACCTCGATATCCCTCAACACCGTAGCAGGACCACCTGCAGCGTCAAACCTTCCAGCACCACCTCCGGCGAAGCGACGCAAACTCACACCTCAAGAGAGAGCTGAACGCGAAGAACAGAAACGCAAAGATGCTGAGGCTAAGGAGGAACGTCGTCAACAAAGGGAACACAACAGGCAGGTTAAGGCGGAAGAGATTCGCAAGAAGAATGAAGAGCGAGAAGAGAAGAAGCGTCTACGAGATCTTGAAAAACAACAGAAGGAACACATTGTTCAAGAAAGGAGACGCCAGGGTGAGCTCTTACTAAAGCAGAAGCAAGAGGCTATTCAGAAAAAGCAGCGTGCTCAATCTCTATTGACAACTTTCTTTGCGACCAGTCCGTTAAAATTGAAGAGATCTCTCACCAACACAACAAGGGAAAGGTCGATGTCGATTGCTTCTGTTGATTCCGCAATCGCCTCGCCAACAAAGTTGCATCCAGGCACAGTCACTGCTGAAGCTGAGCCACAGCCTCAATTTGCCCAATACAAGAAAGTCTTTCTTCCCTACAGCATTCCCGCAAACACGATCCTACCTCTCAAGGACCCAGAGATATTAGACGCCATCGAATCAGCAGATTTGGACAGCTTTATGCAGCAATCTGATACCTCTCCACCACCATTGAAGTCTTATGCTGCTCCGTACAAAGCCATGCGCGGACTGCTTCAAAAACCTCTCAAAGAATTGGTGGCGGGAATGAACTCATCGAAGGACTCTGAACTGCTGCTTGAGAGTTAGTGGAGCTATGAACTCGCCGGGTGAACTAAGCTTACATTACATTTAGGAATTCGAGGCGTCAGCATCAAGTATCTTTACTTCGATGAAGATGTTCGTCCACCATATTGTGGGACTTGGACCAAAGAACTTTCGGAAGAAAATGCGCACTCTGTGGCTCGTAATCCATGCGCACGGCTGATCCAAGAAATAAACTACGATTACGACTCGGAGGCTGAATGGACCGAGCCTGAAGAGGGAGAGGATGTTGATTCTGATGGAGAAGATGATGCTGAGGTGGACGGTATTGGAGACGATATGGAAGGCTTCCTCGACAATGAGGACGACAGTCCAAACAAAAGCTTGATCCCGAAGGAGGAAGTTGTATGGTCTGGCGTATTGTTCGAAGATGCAGCGGGAGTCCCACAAGTTCCATCCGCCGCCAACCTTTGTGAGGACCTGATGTCGTACCAAATGGGCTCTCTGATTCCTGAGCAGATGGGTGAGGATTCAGTTCAGTTCATAAGAAGATGATTGAAGCTAACATTATTTATAGGTGCAGCAGGTCATACCGTTACGAAGCCCTACAGCATGGCTTATTGGGGAGGTCCCGACAACCCTTTCACAGCGACATCGAAGAAGGTCTCGTTCTTTCTCCCTCTCGGCGCACAATCAGATAGCTTGGTAACTAAGTCGAAACCTACTTTTACAAGTTTGAGGCCAATAAAGGCCAAGCCGCAACCAAAGACGGCAAAGGACCTGGCGACGAAAATGATTGCAGGAAAGGACCTAGAGGTTCTCAAGCAGGCAATCGTTGGTCGAACGGAAACAAAGGCAGAGTTAATACCTTATCTGCAGAAGCGGTACGCAAAAGTTTTACTCTTAATTATTATGGAATCCTCTGACAGATGATAGGTTCACAAAATGGTCGTACACGAAAACTGCGCTGGGTAATGCCATCAGTGCTGTCGCTACGCGTCATGGCCAGCTCAAAACGTGGATTCTTGTTCATATGCCGAATGAGGTTCTAGATAGTATATGTACTTCATGACTCAGACTTTGAAATTGGAATTCGAACAGTCCTAACCGCTTATAGATTTGAAATCGTCGGTAGATGCTACTCACGAACTGTGATGCACTTTTAGCATCCATCTTAGAATCGCGTCGGCATTCCCGCCTGGCGTTGTCCGACTTTCCCGACATCGCTTGAAGTGGTACGCTGATTGGCGATTTCAAGAGATGCTGATTTTCTCCTTGCACAATAAGCATGCTGGCACCCATAATGGGCCTTTCGCACACGAAGTGAATTCGGATCTCGCTCTCATGCATAACGGCACACCCACCGGAGTTGGAGGTAGCTAGCATTTTCAAGCTTCTCGCTAGACGTATGATGACAGATACTATGCGTAGCCCAGGCCATTTGCCTTGGGTACGGGACGTCAAAGCTGATATCAAGTTTGTACGATTACTGCACATGTTTCAAGGTTCGGAATGTGATGCTCCTTTCCGTGGCGGCATAAAAATACATTCAGCTTGCTGTAGCTGCTGCTCAAACAGAATACGTGTTGGATCACGCTCTGAATGCACAATGTTCTTTTCGGCTTCTCGAATCACGGTCTGCACGTAGACGAGGCCTCAGTAACCCCTACAGTGTACAGCCGGCAAGGCGGAATTACGGCAAATTGGGCTGTAAGCGGGACCTTCGGGTGCTAATTTTACCACTGCTGGGGTTGAGCTAACACCGAATCGGGTATTTTCCGTGAATCCTTGATGCGGGCTTTACGGGATCCTTCGATGCTGATTTGCTTCTTTGTTTCCACTTCCCTCGCCGATACATTTGTCCGTCTGAGAGGCGTTGTTGATCTGCGTATGGGTAACACTCTCGAACACTTCGTTCGTCTCACACCTTCCTAGGGTACAGCAAGCGGCGGACGTAACAATTGTGGAGTGTTGCCTCTGCGGTGGCAAGTCTGGGCCAATGAGCTTTCTATTATCAGAAAGTCGTCAGAGTTGCATGACGAATTTGAAGCTGAACCAAACTTCATAAGCAACGCTCTCCTGGTTTCTGTGCTACCCGCAACAGTTATGGCTAAACATACGCTTTAGTGTCTGGTATTACTGCACAGCCGTCTCATGAAACGTTTGCCAAAGTCTCAACTCTCCCCCATCTCATCTCCTTTGTTCTTTTGAACATGCTCCCTTTCTGTTTTGAAATTTTCTCTACTCCGCTGAGCCTTTGGTTCCCGGCTACAGTAATGAAGAGATATAACTTGTTGCAGATTAGCATCTTGCTTATCCGTCTGGTTTACGCATTCAACTGTTCAATCACCCCAATCTACGTTGACATCCATAAGCGAGCCGTCCATGGTTCCAGCGTCTATCAGTATGGCAGCTTCATAGGAGTTGGCACCCCGGCGCAGAACCAAAGTATCTGGCCTTCACTACGGCACAACGAGACGTCGTTCGCTTCCTCGACCTTCTGTAGTAATAGCAACCTTACACACTGTATCGACTCAACTGGAGGCAACGTGCAGTTCAATTTATCTTTGACTTGGAACCAATCTTCGGATTATCAGGACACCGACTTGCAGAATGCCTTTGCAACTGGCGTATCAGGAACGGACAACCTCCATATGTACACGCACTTTTTCGTGATCGATCCAGCTTTCGAACATCTTGTCCCTGGTTCAGATGTAGAATTCGCAAACGGCGGTGACATTAGTCCTGGTATCGTAGGGCTAGGCTCCAGTTCTACTATTCTGCAGCGCATGTATGACCTTGGACTAATTACGGCCCGGGTCCATTCCATCTATATTGGGTCTGGTATGGATCGAGCTAGCGGCGTTGTTAACGGCAGCCATGTCTTCGGTGGTTACGATTCTGGCCGCTTCCTAACGCCGGTACACACTTACGCAATGGATCTCACTTCTGACGAATACCTTCCGGTCACTGTTTCGAATGTTGTCTTGGATGATCCATCAAATGCAAACCTGCGTAATATTTCGATCATGAATGGTACTGCTCCATTTCAAGCCAAACTCACCACCGATCAGTATCCACTCTCGCTACCTTACGCAATTACTCAGGCCTTTGCCTCTCATACCTCTGCCGTACCTTCCAATTCTTCAGACCGCTCTCTGCAAATCACTCAACCATTCAACGGTACACTGACAATAACTCTCTCCGACAACTTCACCATAACACTCCCACCTGAGGTTGTCTACAACGTTTCAGGCCTTTCACCCATCGCTGCAAACGACAACCCTACCGATAATCAGCCGTTCTACTTATCGGTGGCATGGCTCGGCCAAGTGTATTTGATGCTGGACCTCGAAGCCTCGCAATTCCACCTGGCACAGGTGATTCCCAAAAACGCGTACGTAATGCCAAAAACGTGGTGTCCATCCTCTACGCCGGTACCATACGACTACGCGAATCCTAATCCCGGCGTGAGCGACTTCATGGCAAAGGGGCTTATAGGAGCGGTCATAGGAGGCGTGATTGGTGGTAGCGCGGTACTAACCGCCATTGTCGCTGGCCTTTTCTACTGGAGGCGTCACAAGTACGCAATGATGGTGGATCGGAGTTGGCTTGCGCAGGAGAAGAGCAAAGGCATGGGTGGATTGAGCAAAATGAATGTCAAATTGCAGTTGAACGGGAGTGATATTGAACTGTCTCCGCTCAAAGAGAAGGAAGAAGTTTTCTATCCCGAAGTTCAACCACCAATGCCATATAGGCCGCACTGCGGATCTGCCGATCTTGATCAAGACTTGAGATATGAGCCATATAGGGAGATTACAAGGGGTCATGCAAGATCATTGAGTGATGCGAGTAGTGTGAGTAGCATTGACAGTGTAAATTACACTCCTCCCAGTTGATACTGGCTCGGTTGCTGTTTATTAAGGCGCCATTTCGGATAGATACCTCTAGAGCAATGGATTTCATCGCCACCGTCCTCACTAAATTTTATACACTGGCCCTATCATGAAGATCGAGATGGAAAATACATATCTCCAGAAGGTATGATCTTCAGAGTGGTGTGCAAACAGCCATGGCGTAATCAACCTCTTTGCAAGAGAGGACGCTTTGCATAATCTTGCCAACACACCATCAATGCGGCCTTGAATTAAAACGTAAATCTTTCCACAATGTTATCATTGTTGTTGCAAACGCCGTTGTTCGATGTCTGTTGTCTTTGGGATATCGCTCAACCCTAAATGGTAATTCGTCTCTGGTATACTCTCCGCTCATGCTCAGATGTATAACATCCGTAGAAGCACCGGCCCAGGTCTCCATTAAGGGCTATTTCGTCCGCGGCCTCATGCCACTTGCATGGCACCGTCGTAGCTCTCACGGATGCGAAGTTCCAACTTCGTTGCCACCTCCCGCCTCAACATCTCCTTCATCTTTGCTGATGTAGCTGTTTGCTTCCTCCTCCCCCAGAGCCTTCCTTATCCCACGAAGCGATACTGCAACGAGGCCAGTGGTTGAAAGGTAGAGGAAAATCCAACACGCAAGCTCAGACCACACTCCGGACCAGCCAAGTTGCGATACCAGGTCGTGATCCCACGCATTAACAACGGATATTGGGAATCCGATGAAGAGAAACAGTACAGCAAGCCGAGCTACAAAGTACTTTCTGATTACCCTTGCAATCATTGTCTGTACTGAGATTCGGGGTGGTCGGACCTCAGAGGTAAGATTGGCCTCACAGTGCTTTTGAATCTGGGCCTCATCTTGAGGCGTAGGAAGCGGGTTTGATAGCATTTCTGCGTCGTTGGACGGATCTGTTGGCCTTGATGACATCTCCTGTAGATCTGCCTTTGTAGCTTCGTTTCTTGAAGACAGAGCACGCTGTGACGCCTTTGCTGTTGAATGATATTCCAAGATATTCGACGCCTCCGCATCCATACACGAGGGTGCGCACGTGGAATGATGGGCCTCGTATCTGAGTACTCTATTTGGTAACTTTCATTCTGGTCTAGACACTTGCGACGCTACGACTTATCCGAGTGTTGTACATAGTGAGTCCTAAATACTTTCTCAAGGTTAGAAAGTGCAAGGTTCAAGGAAATAAGCGTTAAACTATGCGTATCGCGATGCACTTCATTTCATGTCCATGTAGTAGTGCCTTTAAACGGCTACCGTACAGCCACAACATCGTACGTTCGTTAGATGTCTGTTCGGTTCAGTCCTTCGATGTTTTATGTAGCATAGAAGAACCCTCAAAAGCTTGAGATGCTGCGAATATCAAGTCAGCCCAACTTCTTCTAAACATCAGTCTCTTCAATGAACCTGGAGATGTCTGATCTTTGATGCTGATATGCTGGGCGAAAAGACTCGGGTACCATACACACTACTCTACTATCGGAGAGGCGTGAATGCCTGAGGTCACAAATTCACGGGCTCTCAGACGACTTCCGCTAAACCTCTGCTACCTCGAGTAATCGAACACACTCTTTTCGTGTTTGAAGGCACTTGATTCAGTCGTATCATGCCTTTCCAATGATTCTCGAAGCGATAGCTGCTGTCTGTCTTTTCTGGTACTGTCTGGTAGTCATTGTGTGTACAATTGGCTACGTCCAAATGTAGGCTGTTTCGAATCCATAAAATCCTCGGCAACGAAAGCTCACTCTTAATTTAGATTCAAATGGTACTCCAGTCCTCCTTTACGTAGCGACCTCGAGCTCGAGGACGAAGAATCGATCCCACATGTCACGATAATCCGGCCAGTCAAAGGCCTCGATCCGGGGCTGTACGAATGCCTGCGGTCAACCTTCCTCCAGTCATACCCAAAACCGAAGCTCACGATCTGCCTCTGCGTCCCATCGCGGCGCGACGCCTCCCTCCCGGTCCTGACGCAACTCCTTTCCGAGCACGCCGACGTTGACGCCAAAATCTACGCCGAAGACGAAGACCCGTCCATCCTCGCCGGCGCGCTCGGCCCAAACCCCAAGATCCGCCAGGTGGCGCGCGCATACCGCGAGGCAACGGGCGCGCTGATCTGGGCGATCGACTGCAACGTGTGGGTGGCGGCGCAGACGTGCGGGCGGCTGGCGGCGCAGCTGGTCGGGCACGGCGGGCGGCCGCCGTACAAGTTCGTGCACCAGCTGCCACTGGTAGTTGACGTCGACAGCAACGGCGGCGGCGGCGCGCTGCCGTCCGGCTCGCAGCTCGAGGCGCTGTTCACGGGCAGCGCCCACGCCAAGTTCTACACCGCCATCAACACCGTCGGCGTCGCGCCCTGCATCGTCGGCAAGAGCAACATGTGGCGGCGCGCGCACCTGGCGGCGCTGACGGGCGGCGCCGGGCCCGCCCACTTCGACCGCAACATCTGCGAGGACCACCTGATCGGGGATCTGCTGTGGAAGAGCGCGGTGCCGGCGTCAGTGCGAGTATCAGACCAGCCGTGGCGCAACCACGGACTACTCCCCGGCGCGCTGGCCCTCCAGCCCATGGCTGGCATGACGGTGCGCGACTACATCAGCCGCCGCGTGCGCTGGCTGCGCGTCCGCAAGTTCACCGTCCTGCTTGCGACGCTTGTCGAGCCGGGCACCGAGAGCTTCGTTTGCAGCGCGTACGGCGCCTTCGCCGCCACCACTCTACCGGTGTTTGCGCGGCTGGGTGTGCCTGGCACGTGGACGGCGTTTGGCCTGGTTTGGTTCGCGAGCGTTGCGCTGTGGGCGGCTGTGGACTACACGCTTTACGCTAAGTTGCATTCTGCGCAGTCTGTGGCTGTCGACGAGAATACGCCTGCGTTTGCTAGGAAGCGTGAACGGATGCCGTTTGCTCAGTGGCTGGCGGCGTGGTTCGGCAGAGAGGCACTGGCATTGCCGATCTGGTTTTGGGCCTTTTGGTGCGGGAGCACGGTGGAATGGAGAGGCAAGAAGTTGTGGGTTGGTTGGGACATGAAAGTACATGAGCTTGATAACGCTCAAGGAAGCGAGCAGACAGTCCCACTGTTGAATGGTCATGAGAACAGTGTCTTAGATAGAAGGAAAGACAGGCGAGACTGACGTTGGATTCACGCTCAGAAGCATTGTTCAGTTGATAGATTGACACCTCTTGGCATCTTTTCTACTTGCTAGGAGAATTGGATGCGTTGAGCATCGTAGACTTAGAATTCAACCCGAAGAAAGAGCCTAGATCTGCGTATATACGCCCATAACGTCAAGTTAAATCATGAAGACATACAGCTAGCTGCGACCATCATGTTCGCATTACCAGATCGTGCCCATGCAAAGTCTTTCAAAGATTGTCTACCTAGAAGTTTAGCACTTTTACCTTCTACAAATATACTTTTTGGGGACCTTCAGTGCATTTTGGGCTTGCCGTTTCGACGTTCAGGGTATCATCGGCGTCTATGCGACCTCCACAGTCTTGGTTTTCTTAACAGTTGGCTCGTCGACTGCATCCTCAAGTTGTCTCTTCTCCTTGCCTTCATTCGCAAGCTCCAATTCTGCCTTCTTGAACTTGGCCTTCTCCTCCGGCGTCATGTTCGGTAGCAAAGGTTTCTCCTCCTTGGCATTCAAGTTAAAATGGAAAGTTCGGATAATCGAGTCGGCATCATCGATGGCAATGGGTCTCACGTCTGCCAGTGCCTTTATCTTCTGTGTCACCATTTTGACCTGAGCGTCCGTCATGGACAACTGCAGCTGCTCCACACGGCTCTTGATGGCATTCCAGCCAGTGAGACGGCTGGCAAAGTGCACATAGCGGCTCATGCCAAAGTCAGCCGGGTTGACGATTTCGTATGTTGAAGGGTTGTTAAGGATGGCTTTGGCGTGAATACCAGCCTTGTGAGTGAAGGCACAGAAGCCGGTGATGTAATTGTTGAAAGGAACATTGATTTCGACGGCTTCAGCGACCATGTCCTCGATCTCCTTGAGCTTGTGCAGCTTGTACTTCGTCGTAACATATTCTCGATCTGTTTTTCAGTCGTTAGTATCGTCATGGAAAAAGTATCCAGCAGTTGCTTTTTGGAACCGAGAATCCAGAGGCGATGACATACCAGCAACAATCATGCGAGCCATGAGGCCACCGAGAGGAGTAATGCCATTACGTTCACCGATGCCAATGACTGAGGTGTCGACATGGGTGGCACCTGCCTCGAGAGCGCAGTAAGCATTGGCGATGGCGCAGCCAGTATCGTTGTGGAAATGAGTTTCGATATCACAAGACACGACACCGCGGAGAGTGCGGACAAGGTCATAAACTTGTCGTGGAGTTGCGCAGCCGACTGTGTCTGCAATACCGACTCGGTGCACACCAACCTTGTCGACAGCACTGTAGACAGAGAGAAGGTCAACAAGGTCAGAACGGAAAGAATCTTCGGATGAAAATCGAATCTCAAGGCCCTTGGACTTGACAAATTCGATTACCTCAATTGCGGTCTGTTGCGTGTTAGGAGTTGTGGCGAGTGAAGAAGTTTTCACCGTATGACTCACATTGATAATGTAGGTCATGTCCTTGCCATGCGAATGCTCACGCAGGTACGACGAAGTGCCAATAACGACATCAACACCGTCAACGCCAGTCTCGACAGCTAATCGAGCATCGTCCATATGACAGCGAACGTGAGTTAGGATCTTAGCCTTGAGGCCGAGCTTTGCGATGGCTTCACAGTCCTTGCGCGACTGCTCCGAAGCGGCGGGCGACGTCAACTCGATGTAGTCAACGCCGAATTCATCTAGAGCTTTGGCGATCTTAATCTTGGTCTCGGTGTCAAAAAAAGCGTTGGCGAACTGCTCGCCCTCGCGCAGAGTGCTTTCGATGATCTTAAAGCGTGACACATTGCTCAGGAAATCACCGACTGGTTGATACGGATTTGACTGTTTGTGCGGATGCGGATTTTGACGAGTCTGAAGGAATAACAGCAGTCAGAGATATGCTCTTCTCTTTCATGTTTCAAAGAGGTTTATCTTCATACCCGAATGCCCGTGTAGCCGGGGTGGGCATCTTGGAAGGTCGTCAGTCTCGTGCTCGGCTCTGATCAGTGCACAGTCGCAAAACATACCACCATTGGTATCACCATTGACTCCGTTATTATGGTCATTGGCCTCGGAAGTGAGCGGGTCTGCTGTCGGACACATCGTGAGTGTACAATGGCCGAAGACGAAGATGCAAAGTGTGGAGAGAACCGGAATGAATTGAGTCTACCTGCAAGGGTAAATTAAAAACTTCGGGAGTCTAGCAGTCTCCTCAGCCTTTTTTGCTTGCCTGCGCCCGTGATCGGAACGTGACCAGAGTCGATCCAGTCATCGCCGCGGTCTTAGAAAGGCATCCGGTGAAGGCTACTCCGTATCCGTCCATGCGGTCGTACTCGGCCTTACCCAGTAGATCGGAGACAAAAGAGCGCCCGAGCAGCCAAACAGCCAACCAGCCAGCCAGGAACCCGCCTCTGCTCTCAGGAACCAACCGTGTCTTAGAGCGTACCCCTCCCCGGTGTGATGAAAAGAGCTGAACAGCTGATGAGGTCGATGAATAAGTAACGCTGCATCCCTCTCACCGACCTTTTTCCTTCTTATACCCTCGATGATCCCCTTCCCAACGGCTTCATGTAATTAAATGCAGCGCTTACACCCATGGCGGCGCCAATTGGCTGCTGAATAGGGGCAGCATATCTGCTCTCCTTTCAGCGTGCGCCAGCTCACACTGCGTCAAAACGACCGAGCCAACCCGCCAACCCCACCGCTCCAGCCAAATCCAGGCCACTCACCTCCGCGACTCCCAAACCGCAGAGCCCTCCGCCATCGCCAATCCACCCTTTCCTCCTTCCCACAACCAACATTCGTATTGCTTGCATGTGCCGGAAACACAGAATTTCAGATGCGTCTAGCTGCATGTTGTCCTTCCATCGCGCTCAATGGCAGCCCGTCCGCCATCCGAAATAGCTGCGATTTCAGGCTGTGGCAATAGTTGCAACACCAGCACCACCGACGACGACAACAATATCAATCTCACCCCTTATGACGATCCTCAGTCCGAATTCGAACGCTCCTTTCTGGCCTTTTTGAGCAATAACAGTCACATCTGGACCTTCCACGACTCCCACGAAGAAGTCGAGCCTGCCGAAACCAACACCACCACCACCACCTCAACGAGTCGCTTCTCACGCCTGACATCCCTTGGTTCCCGATTCCGGAGCCATTCTAATCACTACAACCACAACCGCACAACCTCCTCCCGCATCTCCATCTCCTCCGCACCCGTCCTCGTCCGCGCCTACACCGGTCCTCGCTCGCGGGACGTCTCGCGGGCGCGCACGCTCGCCGACACCTTCATCAGCAGCGCGGCGATGCGCGGGCGAGCGACATCGTCCGGCGGCGGGCCCGGCAGCACGTCGGCGCGGGCAGCACCAGCAACGGCGCCGGAAGTGCGGCTGCCGCCGGTGGCAGACTTCTCGTTCGACGGGATTCTGCGCGCCGTGGAGCCCGAGATCCAAGAGGCGCTGGACGCCATCGCAGCCATCTGCGCGCGCTCGCGCATGAGCTTGGCCGATGCCCACGGCGCGCACCTGCCGCCGACGGGCGAGATCACGGCGGACGCGCCGTCGCCGCCGCCGCCGCAGACGCAGCCGCGCCTGCGCCACTGGGGCCTGGGCCTCCGCACCGACGTCGAGCGCATGACGTCGGTGCCCGAGGTCAGCAGCAGCAGCGGCAGCGCGAGCAAGGCGTCGTCGGCGAGCGGGCTGGGCCGCAAGCGCAGCGCCATGGGCAGCCTGCGCGGCATCATGAGCCGCTCGCGGGAAGCGTCGTCCCCGAAAGAGAAGGGCGCGGCTTCGGGCACGGCGCGCCCGCCCGGCTGGCTTGTCGTCGAGGACCAGCGCCATCCGTCCATTCTACTCGTCTCCCACGCCCTCGCCAGCAAGCAGCTCAGCCTCGACACCGTTGCGGAGTTGCCGCCGGCCGCTGAAGCGCTTCCCGCTACGCCAGCCCGAGAGCAGAGTGCGACCCAGGCGCCCAACTGGGTGCCGTGGAGAGCGCCCGCCCAGCATCGTCAGGCTGTGGCTGCGTCGGAGGAGCCGCGTCGCAGTGCCGAGAATCTGCTGAAGGGCTTGTTGCGCGATCGGCCGCCTGGCGTGCCGGGATAAGCACATGCGAATACATCACTACCACAAACATACTCTGTGTCTGAGATGCAAGATCAGCACATCTCACTGACGAACCTTCTTGCGAGCAATGATGATGAAACGGCCTATCTTATAATCCCCAGCGTGGCGTCTATGGGAGGTTAGCGATCACATTTGAAATACTTGGTCCGACAGCGTTTGCGCATCTCGGTAAGCGCAAAACAGCGTACTGCCGTCAAAATGGATTATCGGAGTGATGATAAATTGTGGAAGGAAAAATTTCAACATCTTTGAGCATTAGAAGTGCGGATTCAATCTGAGGAGGACATGTGTTTGCTATTTAGCTTCTTGGTGTCATTTCTACAGTTGAAACTTGAAGTATACTGGGAATGGCGAACCGAAAAGATTTGCTAATCGCTATCTAAATTTTGTTTCAGCACAGAAATATCCACTGCATTCAATGTCAAGGAATATATTCGAAAGGTCTGCTTTCAAACTTCGCGATATCAAGTCCAAAGTCTCATCCAGTTGCGATCGGCTGCTGGTACCCTTGTCGCCAAATATCATGATCATTTGGCAGACATCGCAAATTCTAGAAGTTGATGAACTTCATAAATGCATCTTTGCACTCATTTTATCTAATCCTACTCCTTAGGTCTATCATACGTGTACACGACATTGTCTCCTTTGCCTCTAGTTGGTGGTGAGTTTTCGGATGACTGCAATCCAATTCCATGCAACATCGTCTTCAACTCGCGAATCTTCTCTCTTCTGTCTTCACAATGGGTATCACTCTCATCATTCTCTAACTTCTTGCGAGGAACCGGTGGTAACTGATTGTCAACTACAAACCCGCACTTCTCGAGCACCCGCTTACTAGCGTTGTTACCTTCAATGACGAGAGACTTGACTTCCTCCAGTTCTGGAAAATTGGTGAACAGGGCCAGAAGATAACCCCTCAATGCTTCAGTAGCGTAACCATTTCCCCACGCAGACGGATCTAGTTGATATCCAAGGTGCCCATAATGGTTTAGACCAATGACTCCAATAGCAGACTCCGTTGAGGCTCCGAGAGATTCAATCATAAATTTGAACTGGTCAGGCTCCATAGCTTCGGTAGTCCACTGCTCAGCAGCCTCAGGGTCCTTGAAAGTTCCTCTCCTGCTGTACTACAGTAAGCAAAGAGCCCGAAAACAAGCTCTGGATGACCCGGAGACACACAGCCAACGGTAAACACTCTCATGAGAACGTATAGCAAAGAGAGCCGGTGCATCAGTCATTTTCACACGCCTGAGCCTCAGCCGTTTTGTCAGGATCTCCGTTGTCATACTCGGACTCTCGATTGATTACAGTGGGAAATGAATTCGTTGATATGGTGTCACCCTGATATGAAACGCACGAAAACCATGAAACGAGGTTGAATGCGCGATTAACGACGGGTAAATATCAGTCTTGGAACCAAGGCCAACGAAATGTCAACCATGGTGAACCGTCTGCTCAACAAGGCGATCGAACAAGAGAGACGTGCGTGTGGTTCCGTCACTATCTGAAGAGAAGAAGAGAAAGTTCATGTTCAAACGAAAATATTACACTTGTGTGAAGCGTGACTTTGACGCTATTCCATTTTCGATTCGTAAGTCGTAAAGTCCCTCAACCACCATCATAAAGTACCTTAGCACATCGTCGATACAAGCTATAAAACGCTGGAGTTCGGAAGAATGTCAAGTCGTATCTCTGTGCTCCAACGTATAGTGCCTATGACTCCTACAGTTAATCCAGGGAAATCACTCTCAATCGCATCTCTCCAACTCATTACCTAACAAATCAATGAATAGCTTCAAATCTTAGTTTCCGCCGATACTATTCTCCTCAAATGATGAAAACAATGGGCTGCGGTCCAGGGTATTGTCGTCCTAGCGCTGCCTCGCTCAATTCCTCGACGAACTCCGCACCGCTCGCACCTTCACCTCCCGGGCCATTTGGCCCACGCACAGACGTGTCGTATTCAGAAGATCCCTCAGAGAGCATATCAGAGTCTTTAGCGTCAGTGACCTCCTCTGCAAAATCAAGTTCATTCTGTCTAGAATTTGAATCTTCCTTCAAAGGCTCTTGATTGGGCATTTCCTTATCATCGCTTGATATACCAGCTGCTTGTTCGGGCTCTGAACGTGGCGTTCTAGAAGGAAACGACTCATGCTCTTCCGGTCTAGCTGGGCCGCGCGACTGAGAGCTGGATCGAGAAGGAGAGGATTCCATCCAACTATCCGCTTTAAGCAGGTGTTCGAAAGCGCAATTCCAACACCCATGGCTTCCAAAGAGCAGCGTAAGATACCCGTTTTGAAGACAAAGTAATACTGCTGCGAGACGTGCTTGCCAATTCACATGAGCTCGGAAGACTGCTGGAGTATGAGGTGGATCAAGGAGTTCTTCCCAGTTCTCAATCGTCACAAGGTCTCTACCAGGAACTTTTCCGGCACCATCGCAACCAGAGCAGTCTTTCTTCTGAGCCGTAATTAGTATAAGGCGGCTTATAAGGTCGGCGTCGACGATGTCTAGATCTGCCACCCATTGTCCAGCGTCATGACAAGAAACCACAGCCTCGGCGAAGGTTACTTTGGGAAAGCGTGAGCTTCCTTGAGTGGCAACCTCGTGGACATAGCCTGTTATACCAAGGTGCAATGTGGTTTGAGAGAAACAATCGTCTAGTCTCCCATCAAATTCATGGTGATTGATCGCATTCCACATGCCAGGCTCCTTTTCTCTCGCCTTTACAGTCCCATGCGGTGAAAAGAAACCAAGGAAATTTCGTCCAGGGCGTCCAATGTTTCCGCGAACTCGCCGTATCTCTGGAAGACTGCTAAATCCTAACTCTGGATCGCCAAGCATTGGAGATGCAATATACAGTGAGTCGTCAACTGAAATAGCGAAGACTTCTTCCATAAAACCAGGGTCTGCCCTTGTTACAAGATCTTGGCCAACTTCGAGCGTAGCAATGATGCCAAGTGAGCGTTTCAAACTGCGTTTGTCCAGAAATCCGTGTAGGAAACTGCTGTTGTATGATCCTCTGCTATCATACTGGACTTGCCTTTATACCTGGACTGCCCTCTTTCTGATGAGGGACGGTAACGGGAGGGATAAGTATTCCAGGGTCGTTTTCTTCCAACAGCTTGTAGAGTGGCTGATCTTTCTCGCTTGGGCAAAGACTTTGTGGCAGTTTCGACCGGGATAATGAGACGTATGGGTTCCATGTCATGACGTGGCGGTGGTGGTACATCCATCTGAATGGTAGCTAGAAGATCCCAAAATGACCTGTCACATTTCAAAATGTCGGGTGAGATTGTTGCACCGGAAAGCCCCTGATAAGTGCGAAAAAAAAAAATGATGAAAGCGTGGCTAGGTAATACTTATAGAGGGTTGTCGAGCAAAATAAGCCGCTGAAGCGGATTAGGCACAGTTTACTTAACTGAAAATATGAAAGGATGTCTTCCAGTGAGTTCTTTGGGATCTTTATCGCTCTCAAATTTGCGAAACGAGGTCGAGCCTGGAAGAGAAAATTTCGCTGTCCTCGAACCGCAACACGTAATCAAAAGCCACCCGTGATGAGGTTCGAGGCTTCTCTTCGGTTCACGCGCAACGGCGGAGCGAGTGAGGGCATCCTTGATTACTCTAATCTTGGAGGCTGATCCCAGCACAGAGTCCACGAGTATGACATTTCCTTTGAACTAACGTCTGACCAATCGCCGTCTTCGCCGTCTGTGCCCTCTTGAGGAATACAGAAGTCTTCAATTCGACCTGGGCATCTCTGATGGCAATCTCGCCGTCGTCCGTAATACGTCTCCAATAAAAGTAGGCCTTTCTCTTTTTGTTATCGATGAGCTTGAATACCAGGAGAAAGCATGGCAGGGGATTGTCAGGATCTTGCATCGACGCTATCAGTTTCCGCGTAATTCGGCGACTATATTCCAATTGGTCATTCTGTTGGGTAAACGCAGTGCCGAAATAAAGATTGTTCATTCCAAATAGGTTGAACGAGGAGTACGCCTGCGGCCTCCTGGAGACCGAAACGTCTGTAAAACTTCTTTTCGACATGAAAAAGCGTTGATAGCGAATCCCTAATTCTATTAACTTTGTAGACAAGCCATTATCGACCTGGCCATGTATTTGGTGTCTAGACATTGCGTCTGCAAGATGATCGAGGACAATCTTGGATTCGGCATTTGAAAATCTGTTACCTACGGCGGCGAGCCCTTTCTTTACAGCGGAGATCACTCGACCCATGATTTCGAGGGCTAGAGACGTTTCAATTTTCTCTTCGCAACTCCAAAGCCCTATCAACTCAGCCAACAAAATTAAGGTAAAGTCTGAGAGATTCAACCGGTTTTGTTGAGGATCTCCAAGTGCAATCGATTGGGTAATTTGTTGCGAAGCTCCGTAATACGACAGATGGTTCAGAGACACACCAGTGCACCCCTGGAGGAGACTGATCTTGGCGACTAAGGCCGATTATAACCTGCCCTCCACTTATCAAGTTGTCATTGTGGAGTATGCTTTGGGGCTTCGTGGTGATAGTGACGGTACAGATGCCAAGAGAGGAGAGCTAATATAACGGAGCCGTCGGAAATGTCGAAGCTAGCTCCGCATATAATGGCCTCAAATGTCGACAGTGCTCTCCGCCAAGCTTCTGTTACGCTCGAATATAGATCTTGTTCGCCACTGACCGTTGCGTTGATGTCTCTAAGAACAGTCCTGAGATTTTGCTGCCGACTTTTAACAAAAGGCGCATCTTCTGCAGCCTTGAGCCAGGCTCTCGCACTAGAATCCCACATTGCAAGCTGTTCCTAACTAAGTGACATTTCGGACGCAGCTACGTCCTCTACGCGAAAGGAATTAGACGAGGAAACCATTTCTTCCAACAATCTCTTCCGCTCATTTACAAGTTCAACCCATATGGCTACTGCTTTATCGGGCGGGCAAAGAGTCGCTAGCATGCACGCGAGCAGATGAGCAGCAATGGCAGCCGAGCTTGAAGTTGCAGCAGCCCAGATGCTTGTTCCGTCAACGCCGATATAGTCCTGAAATGGCCCATCATCTTTAGATGCCGTAGGTTGACTTCTGGGTTTTCAGCAATCTGAGATGCACGTAACCCGTAGGCCTTTTATCAAGTTCGGTGTATCCGGCAAAATGGACTAGAATAGGGAGCCCAAACGGTGAGCAGAGCATGTGCTTCGCCAACCTCTGCCGCAGAACGTCTTCTCTTAGCCAACACTACGCCAAGTTGGCGGTACTCGGTTGGAGCTTCAATCTTTACGAAGGAGAAGTCGAGGTTGAAGTTGGCAAGCGCCAAAGTCATTTCTTGGGTACCGGAAACGAAGGATGCTTGAAGTCTGCTAATTGCGCTCATCGTGATAGTATATGAATATGAAGAAAGCAATCGAAATCAAACCAAGTGCATAAACTCTTGAGGCACGATCGCTAGAAGCTCATGTCAAAGGCGTGCGAGAGAATTGGAAAGATTGAAGGCTGAGAAGGTGGGGGACATAAGTGCGCTTATTTAGAAACTACCAGTGGCAGACCTACGTATCACCGGACCAACGATTTCGTTCACTAGGAAATGGCACATTCGAATTCAGTTGATCTGCTTGTTTGGAATGCTTATGCTGTTCCAGAGCATGATTTTGCAGTCTAGCGGCTATACTACCAACGACGAGCGGAACGATGTGGTGGGAGAGGCTATGGCCAAGGTTGCGCTTAGCATCGAAGGAAAAGTGCCACCAAAAAGTAGAGGAAGCCGCCAAATTTGGAGGTAAATTTCCCGTTAAGTCTGTTGACGTCGGCTTTCACACCTCGATTTCCGGGGGGGTTTTGCCTCAGAAAATCAGATGCCAATGCGGTGGGAGCGAAAAAGAGCTCATTATTGATGCATCAAATTTGTCAGGAAAAGATCCTCAGTCTCTTCGTAGTGTTCCAAAGAGTTAATAGAAAGGTAATTAAGGATTGGGGGAAAAAGAGGGAGAAGAAAAAAAAAACATTCTCCCCGTGGTGGGATCGAACCACCGATCTCATGGTCGCAGTAACAGCCATGCGCCTTAAACCAGCTGGGCCAACGGGGATGTTTTTGTGGATTTTACCTACAAGGATATAGTTACAAACAGACTACTCAAAGTTACGGTGATCCCAGTTATCTTGTCCTGCATCAACACTTCTTCACTGCGGTGTCTAGCAAAGAGTAAGAAAATCCCAATTTCATAATAATACACGGCATTTCAATGTACTCTAACTACCTAGGTAGATCGTGGTCGATGTTTACCTCATATGAGGGAAGTTGTGGTGGTTTCCGACGCCCGGGACTTCCCGAGCCATCATTCGGCTAATCGTAACAGCGAGTGCATCTTGAACCTCGAAAGTAGTGCATCACAGCTTCACCTTGCCATCATCAATCTCCCCTCATCGAATTGAGCAAGTCCAACAATAATGCTTGCTCAACGCACACTACAAGCTTCATCTCGAAGGCGTACGCATCCATTGAGCTGATTCCGTCTCCACAGCAGCAGCTAACAGTCCATCCGCAGTGGCCGCCGGCCAACCCATCACAGCCTTCAGATTCGCTCCTCCCGCCGCAATTGCGACAAACACACACCTTATGCAGCGCCGCCAAGCAACGCAGCAAGTGCTCGAGCCCGCTGAATCCGACATCCTCGCGAAGCAGCGGCTCGCCCGCCCCGTGTCCCCGCACCTCTCCATCTACCGCCCGCAAATCACCTGGTACCCGTCGGCGCTGCACCGCGTTACGGGCTGCGTGCTGTCCGGCGGTTTCTACATCTTCGGCTTTGGCTATCTGGTGGCGCCGCTGGTGGGCTGGCACTGGAACAGCGCGGCGCTGGTGGCTAGCTTCGCGGCGCTGCCGGTCGTTGCAAAGGTCGCCCTCAAGACCACTCTGGCGTTCCCGTTCGTCTTCCACTGTCTTAATGGGTTGAGGCATATCTCTTGGGACTTTGCCATCGGTATCAACAACAAGTTGGTTGCACAGACGGGCTGGACAGTTGTGGGATTGAGCGTTGTTGGTACGCTGTATCTTGCACTGGCTTATTGAGGACTCAACGGTTCGATGCCATAGTGACTGGTGGAAACATGTATAAAATCATTATATGCATATCATTAGGTCCAGCAATGCAATTGCTACCTTGCCAACTATTATCATTCGATCCGCGGTTTGTACCCATTTTGCTGATAGATGCCTGACCGTGCCTGACTTTGTTGCGTTGAAATTTCTGGAATTCCACTGGACCTTGTATCGAATCAACTCAAACACAATTTATACGAGATTTTGATAAATCTAATGAGAACTTTAAGGGTTATCCTCGACATCAAATCCCTTCTAGCCTCACGGATCGCGAAAATAATCATTCCACGCGAAGATATTCAACCAAAGGGGTAACTGCGGACTCTGAACTTTCTTTTCGTTCAATGGAATATCGAAGTGCAGTAGAATATTTCATGATCAAATCCCTATTATAATTGCTTTGGTCTATGGGGCCTGAGCAACCTTTGCCTCTCCCGCGGGAGTTTACCGATTCAGACATATACGTAGACTCTCTTCTCAACTTTGGAACTTCGTCTCAACTCCTTCAGACATTATGCGGAGGAGTACATATCCTCGATTTCTTCACTCGATCACCGGATTTATATACGCTCGTTCTCCCTGAGGTTTGGAGAGATTGGTTTAAAAGCGTGGATATTGCAGATATTCTCGATATCCTAATTCGCGAGGATCTTGATGTATTTCATGACAACACTACACGACGATGGAGAGAATATCCAAGTCCGCCATCCGGCTTAGTCGATTACATCAAGGAAGTACGGAAGCATCTCTTGGATCGAAATTTCCGGCCAGTTGCTGAGACTACGGGATCGAAACATACAATGAACCATCTTGTAGCTATGGGCATGTCTGTAAAGAAGGTTCACGAAGTAGACTACTTCACTCGCTATATTGACAAGCTCACATCAGACATCGACAGAGAGACTAGCCAACATGTGACTCATCTGGTCGACTTTGGCTCAGGACAGAATTACTTGGGCCGGGCTTTGGCGAGTGAGCCATACAACATGAACATCATCGCTGTGGAGAGCCGGCCACATGTTGTAGAAGGAGCAAAGAGAATGGATATTATCGCAAAGCTAGCCGAGAAGACGGTGATTAAGAGGAACAAGAAAGCATTTCGTGCAGGCCGGGAGTCACCTGCAACAGAGTCGGATGGCTATTCAACACCTTTACACGACTCGCAAAGCAACAACGGTATCTCTATTCCCTCGGACCGATTTGGGCCGCTAGCAATCGATGAAAAAGACACCGTACGAGCGACACTTGAGCTGCCGAAGTCTGCACGCGGAAGTATCCAATACGTCCAACATCGCATCGAAAATGGCGATTTGAGCTCTGTTGTCAACCAAATAGCTTCTCCACCTTCACCTGCCACGCTTCCGTCTCCTTCATCAGAAACCAGCTCCGTAGACCCATCGCTAATGGTAATGTCACTTCATTCCTGTGGCAACCTACTCCACCACGGTCTCCGCACTCTCATCCTTAATCCTTCCGTAAAGGCTGTTGCTATGATTGGATGCTGCTATAACCTGCTGACTGAACGACTCGGGCCACCAACGCTGAAGAATCCCATTCTTCGTGGACACATCCAGAGACTTGAGGCGACATCCGCAGCGAACGACGAGCACGGCTTTCCCATGAGCGAGAGATTCGCAAGGCACAAACACCGCGTCGTGAGGCCGTGTTGGTACCTTCGCGAGACGGATGATGCGGCCGACAAGGCGACCGACGACGGCGAGTACGAGACAGGCATCCGGATTAACATCACTGCGCGAATGATGGCGGTGCAGGCGCCTTCAAACTGGACGGAAGGCGACAGCGCGGCCTTCTTCACCCGGCACTTCTACCGTGCGGTGCTGCAGCGCATATTCCTCGACAAAGGGATCGTGGAGGCGCCATCGGCGTTCGCGGGCGCGGCCGTCGGCGGCGGCGTGAGTCCCGCCGGCACGGGAGTGAGCCGGGGCACGCCCGTAGTCATTGGCACGCTGGGCAAGAGGTGCTATGCCTCGTTTCTTGCGTACGTTCGCGGCGCGGTGGCGAAGATCGTGGCCGCGCCGCATTACAAGGGCGATCCTATTGTGCGCATGATTGAGGAGCGGGTGGTTTCGATGGCAGATGAGGAGATCGTCGACTATGAAACAAGATTTCGCCACCGGGAAAAGGAATTGGAGGTTGTTTGGAGCTTGATGGCATTTAGTGCTGGTGTTATTGAAGCTATGATTGTCGTTGACAGGTGGCTGTGGTTGAAAGAGCAGGACTGTGTGGAGAAGGCATGGGTAGAGAGCGTCTTCGAGTATAGTAAAAGTCCACGGAACCTCGTTGTCGTTGGTATAAAGAAAAGTCACAGCTAGAATGTCGGATTGGCTTTTGTTGGAGTAGTGAAGTTGCTAAATGGACTCGAGTTCTTGCATAGGACTACGATCACAGGACATGAAATGGCACGGGTGATGATTTAGCACACGTTATAGAGAGATACTCATATCAGAAGCGTTTAGAAATAAGCAAATATCCGGAAGATATATAATAATACCGTTCAATTGCAGGCCGTTCGATCGAAATGGTGCTTCTGATGCAAAGGCGCCACCGATGAAATGTCGAAGATCTGCGCCCCACATCCAAAAATCTCCAAAAAAGATTCACACCAACACAGAATACTCGTTAAGCACACAATGCACACTCGATAGCAACCACTCTCTCTTACTCACAGCCAACACAGAATGGGAGTCGCCAAAGCCACCTCCGAGCCATCCTCGAACGCCGAACCTCCCACCATCACCCTCACCGAAGACGAAATCGACGACCTGCTCTGCATCTCGCGCGCCAACGAGCTCCCCTCACTGCAGCCATACCTCACCTCCCTCTCGCAGAAACACACGGCTCCCATCACCGCCATCCTCGCGGCAGCCACCGACGCCGCCTCGCAAAACAGCGCGCTGCACTACGCGGCCGCAAACGGCCACGCCGCGCTGGTGCGCGCGCTGCTGGCGGCCTTCGCGGAGGCACCTGCACAGCGCGCGGCGTTCGCGAACGCCCGCAACGCGGCCGGGTCCGCGCCGCTGCACTGGGCCGCGCTCAACGGCCAGCTGGAGGCGGTGAAGGCGCTCGTTGGCGCCGGCGCGCGGGCCGCGCTGCTGAATGGCGCGGGGCACGATGCGGTGTTTGAGGCGGAGCGGGCGGGGCGGGAGGACGTTGTTGTGTGGCTTTTGATGGTGGGGGAGGGGCTGGTGACGGGTGTGGGTGGTGGGAGGGCGGAGGAAGTTGAGGTGGAGGAGGAGGGTACGGGCGAGAGCGGTGCGATGGGAGAGGGTGAGAGTAGTCGGACGGCTGATGATGGTGTGGAGATGGAGGTTGATGGGAGCTGAGTGGTACGGAGCATGTGTATGGTCTTTATGAAACATAATCTGCGATGAGCCAAGCTGGGACGGCTACCGAACGCGTATTGGGTAGTAGACACATTGAGACTTTGGCCGGGACTTCAAGACTTCACGAGAGAGGGCAGAGTCAATACAAGTCTACGTTGATGTTCCTGGTACCGAAGGGATTGCCAGGCGCGCAACATCATTCTGCTCTGCGCGGAATGAGTCGCTGTAGAGGAATCTAGAAGAAGTAGAAGTACGAAAGTTTAGGATTGTTAATTGGAGCTTTGATGAGAGCATGCTTGAGCGAGTCGCATGAATGAGCTTTTGAATATCCCGCCATGCTAACCTAGTACTTTGATATTATACAAATGCCTTGTATCTTGACAGTCATGCTTCTCAAAGAATAGTCTATACACTCGACGTCATTGTGGTATCCGCATTTGCTGAACTCGTTGGCGTGCGACCGGAGTGACGAATCTGCAAATCCGGATATTCGATCGATCTTTCAACCTATGGCTTCTTCGCCAACTGTTAGTCATAAACGGAAACTAGCAGAATAGTTATGTGGGGTATCATTGAATGCTGAGGCCGGAAAAACGCCTGTCGCTATGCGAACGACGAACCTTCTTACGTTCTCAATCACGAAGCCAGGCTCTCCTCTTCTCTTCTTTCTTCTCTCGTCTCCTCTCTTGGTACTCTCTTACTTCCTTTCTGGTAAGCTTCTTGCTCTGTCTCTCTGCCTTCAAGCTTCGACCTTCGTGGCTATTAGCGGCAAGGTCTACATTGAAGAAGGCCTCCATTTGTCGCTTCGATTTTGCCTCGTCACTATGCTTGTTATCAGTAGATTGCTGATTTTGACCAGTCCAGCGGTTGAAATGGGCAGCCTGAATGTAATCTCTCGCAACATCAGGATTCACTGGAAACTCATTCGTATCACCAGCTGCTTGAACCTCTTTGGCATAGTCAGCTGTAGGGTCCCAGCTACCATGGATACTTGGGTTGTAGCGGCCAGCTGCGCCAGACTTTACGGGAGATGAGCTACTGGCGGCGGCGGAACTGCTTGTTGATAACTGGTAATTGTAAGTTTGGATAGGATACTGATTCCAGTAGAATCTACAAACCGCTCCTTGAGCAGGGTTTACCGATGATGGATACTGAGTAGCTGCAGGAACTCGTGGGTTCTCCCATTGGCTTATATTGGTGGCGGCGTGGTAGAAGTAGTAGGCTTGGTAATTAGGATCCCAACGCGGCTCCCAACCGTCATCTGGTGGTTCTTCTTGTGGAAGCGGTGGGTTTTCCGAAGGCAATGGAGGGTTGGAGTCCTGAGGTGCGGCATCTTCGGTGGATTGATTCGTTTCGATCTCTGTGGTCTTTTCGGTTGACTTGTTTGGCGCCTGCGGTTCACCGTTAATACTGGCAGGAAGTGCCTTACGATTCGCAATATCGTTCACATCATCAGGAGCCAGAGTATCACTGCGCTGGTTGTCGAGTTCACCAGTGTCGGAAGATGCTACTTTGGACTCGGCTTTGTCTGCATCTACGGTAGCCATTCTCGAGCAGACGAAGAGAATGAATGGCGGAGAAATGGATAGGAATGCAGCGGGCGTAGATGTTAAGGCTGCTTGTCGGAATACCTAGTCTTGTGACGAGGGTTGCGGTGGGAGGTTTGCATGCAAATGAAGAATTCGAAACAAAACGCGACGTTTGATCGCTTCCGAAGATTAAGCGCAGCGCTAAACCCGTACTTTAGCTTCTTCAACCAGGAATATCAAAGGGCCGCAAAGGAGCTTGACATTCCATCTTAATCTCATCCCTCCAAGCATGCGATAACTACTCTCAAAATGAACATCTCGAAGCGGCAGAAGCAGAAGAAGGTGCTTCTGATGGGCAAGAGTGGCGCCGGCAAATCATCCATGCGATCCATTGTCTTCAGTAACTATGTTGCCAAAGATGTCCGTAGACTGGGGGCCACAATCGATGTCGAGCACAGCAATATCAGATTCATGGGAAATTTAATGCTAAATCTATGGGATTGCGGCGGGTAAGTCTCAATCATTTCTAGATCTCAGTCATCACCTATCGGTTTTCGCGTTAAGAGCCGGATTTCTGAACAATTTGTCACACTTCTTATCACATATATTTTTACTTTTTTGTGGAGTAATGGTGAGGTTTTACATCGGTTAAAGATTAATTTCATTGAAAGCTTTCGATGATAATCTTCATTGTGTTTCGATTGCCACCAGTTGGATCAAACCGAAGGCCTCATATGGTAGCCTATGGCCGTCATCAAGTCCTTTCTGAGCCGCATCTAAGCCAACACCTTCAATGGGCTTTTGATATATTTTCTCAGTTTGACCACGATCTGTCTACTCTACAGTTTTGAATTTATCTTAGAAGAACGTGTGACTAACAGATCGTTTTGACAGGCAAGATGGTTTCGTTGAGAATTACCTCAACATTCAGCGACCTCACGTATTTTCAAGCGTGGCCGTGCTAATATTTGTCTTCGACATCGAGTCTCGTGAATTCCAAGCAGATGTAATCTCATATACGGCCATTCTACAGGCACTCTCCGAGTACTCACCTGCCGCAAAAATCTTCATTCTGATCCACAAAATGGATCTCGTTCAGACACGACTAAGGTCGCAACTCTTTGAAGAGCGCTCGTCCTTCATCCGAGAAGCATCAGCTGGCTATGGTTTTGGTGTCGATGCAAAAGAGCCAGGCGAGAAGCTAGAATTCTTCGCGACGAGCATCTGGGATCAGTCATTATACAAAGCGTGGACCCAGATAATCTACTATCTGATCCCGAACGCCAACCTGATCGAATCGCTCCTGCGGTCGCTCCTAACGATCATCTCAGCACGGGAGCTGATCCTGTACGAGCGCACAACGTGCCTAATGGTGACGCACGTCACGCGCGGCACGGAGGGCAGCAACCCGTTCACAGACCGGTTCGAGCGGATCTCGAGCATCCTGAAGACGCACAAGCAGTCGCTGGCGCGGCACACGCTGATGCCGGTGGGCAGCGCCAACTTCGCCGAGCTGCAAATCAAAACTAACAGCTTCATGTTCTTCATCACCCGCCTCACCGAAAACACAAACCTCGCCGTCTGCATCCCCCCCTCCGAGCAGATCTTCAACGCCGCTCGCATCAATATTGCGCTCGCGCGCCCCCGCTTCGAGGGCCTCGATGTCAGCGGGAGGAAGGGCGCGGGGGTCGCGGGGCTGAGGGATTACGGTGGGGAAGGGGGCCAGAGCCAGAGGGGCGTGGAGGAGGGTGCGGTGAGCGGTGAGAGGGGTTCCGGCTTCAATATGGGGCTGTGAGAGCGCGCTGTTTGTGGGAGAGTAAGCGACGGTGGAAGGAGTGTTGCTTCACGAGATACCCGTGTACCATTTTTGCTGCTTGTGCTTGTATGCTGATTTTCCGTGGAGATGGCGAGCCGTGTATCACTATGAAGGCTTATTTTTGTAGGGCGCGCGTGTACTTAGGATGGACAATGCTCCCAGCAGAGAGGATTAATGATGTTGGCACCGTAAATGATTGCAAATTCTTGCGGTTCGGGAGGTCATAGCATTGGGGTTTGGTTTACTGGAGTAGCAGATTTTCGATGCTCCTGTCGATTGCTGGGAATTGCACGCAGGCAATCGGAATTGAAGAACATAATAAGCTTGCCCAGTGCGGCAATTACGTCGACTACGGATGATTTCAGCTTCTTTCAGTGCGTGCGTACCACAAACAATGTAGATTAACTGATGACGGATGTTCGCAATTTACAGTGAGCTCCAAGCTTGTGGTACACGACTAGTGAAAGTTGTGGCCGGTGTCGCTGTTGATCATACCTAAGCAGCCTACCAGGAAGACCATCACGGTTACGAGCAGCTTCATGATCGAACATTTATGAGCTTACGCAATTAGTTAATTCTTTCATATATCGGGAGTGCTGGCGAGTTCACGATGAGGTGGTTAATTGGTAATTCGTTGCATTTCATCCTTCTACCGCTGCTGCAGAGTCAGGAGTTTCTCCGCTTTCACGATCCGACTCGACGGTATAGCTGCAGTTCGCTTGGAGACAGCTGCATGTCAAGCGTATGTCGTGGGCAATTTATGTTGATGACTGGGCGAGAATAAACTCATATGTTTGCTGGCACAGCCAAAAATAAGAGGTTACGCGGCCTTGGCTGCACGTTCATCATGCAGCACCGGGTATTCGCGTTGGTTGTGCCAGGGTATTGGAGAGCCCAACAGCTCTTTTCACTGATGCACCAGGTTCTCCGGATGGAAGCCGTTCTAAAAGCCAGTCTCTGGAACCCTAAAACAATTCATGGTTGCTTCAGGCTAGAATACAGTGATGGACACGAGATGTTGTATCAGATGTTTCTACGATCCACGGGATTGGGTGTTGGTTCGACGCCTTCTCATAGCGTTGCAAGATCGATTGAACTTCCGGACAGGGATGAAAAAAATATTCCAGTACGACAGACAGGGGAACCGACACTGAATCAATGGTTGAGGTGGCGTCGTAGCAATGTTGCTCTGTGAGACCGTACCTCTCCATTTCCCTATTCTGTCCTCATTCCTGACTCTCTCCTTCTTTCGCCACGGGCCATGGACCACATGGATGTCGTGTTTGGGGCGTCAGCCGCGTCATGGGCTTATGACATTGTGGTGGCACCGAAAAGGTGATGGGGTTGCAGCCAGGCCGGAGATTGAAACAAAGGCGCACATTGTTGGCCGCATCTAAAACGGAAGCTCGAAGAGTGATTGCGAAAAAGCAAACTAGCTGGCGGCCGGATCTCGGAGGGTTACAGATAATGAAGTGATTGATACCAATGCGGGCTTGAAGAAAATTGCGATGTTTTTTTGGCGCGGCATCTGGACCACCGACGGGTTGTGCCCAGCGGTGCGGTTGCGGCGAAATTGTTCGGTTTTTACTTGGTCGCTTGGCAGGTCCTGGGCCCTCGAGAGCGAAATAATGGCGTCGTTCGCTCGCACAAGCTGGCGGCACGGGTTGGTTGGCGGCAGATAAGGTGATGATCAGTCAGTGTCAATCAGATGGTGGGTGCCGACAGTACGTGGTTATCTTCGCCGCGGCCGCGGTTACATACTCGCAGCATAAGCAAGAGTTATCAGCACGACCACGCGATTAGATCCCCATACCAAGAGTTGTGGCGCGAAGCCAAGTCTTGGTGGAGGATCAACGGTTCGCTGCCGCTATCTGGGCCCCACGCTTTGTCCCACGACTCACGCGAGCAACTTTGAGCATGTAAGCAAATTGTTTTCCCACTCGTCAATGCTTTGATTTGGTCGCCGTACTGCTCCGTGGCCGGCAGGAATAGCGGTCGGCTTGGGGCTGACCATCGTCAGTCCAAAGGAGTAGGCAATGCGTGCGCCTAAAGGCCGACCCGGGCAGGGTGAAGGCCATGAACAAGGCCGCTGGCCACTCTAATCCGGCACATCCAGCATACACTTTGCCCCAGGGGCTGGGGCAGGAGCATGGGACGGCCTGAGCTGATTTCTGTCCCTTCCACTGGGCGGGCTTTCCGTCGCCTGCTGCCGTTACCCGTTTGCGTTTGCTGTTTCTGCACTGGCCTACCGGAAAGTGTTGCTACATCGTACGGATGCACACAGCCCATCGTAGGCGCATCTGCTCATGCACCCTCTACCTATAATCCGCGCTACCCGTGCAATGTTCCCCCTGCCCTGGCCTGGCCGGATAGTCACTTTCAACGGGCTTCGACTGCCTTGATTCTCGAGCCTGACCTAAGCTAAGATTCTTTTGTCCGTCTGGCCACGCAAGGTACCATATCTTATAGTACTCCCCTGCCCCATGCAAAGTCCGTCTCCTCAGAATCTTACCGCCACGAAACACCATCTGATTACTGTGTCTTAGTGTTGATTCCGATATCTGACTTCCTTTGTCTTTATATGCAATTGGTCTGCTCCGCCTGTTTTTTTGGTTGCATCTCTGGGCCGGCGTGTTCCGACCGCCAACAAACTCGTCGATCACTTCTGCTCCAATTGAGAGAGTCGTTGATAAACAACCAAACAAATGTCTTCGCGAGAGACGTCTAGAAGTTCAAAGGAATCGTACCGAGATATACTCACTGATCAGGACGACGACTCCGAGTACACTGAAGATGAGACTGCTTCGACAAAGCAACGCCTCCTGATGGACGATGTGGAAGCACAACCGACGCCGTGCGTCTCGACCGATAGCCATTCATCATCACCAGTTGCACTCGAATACCGCATTCCTGCCAGCCGGAAGTTGGCCTACCTCGCACTGTACTTTCTGCTTAATCTCAGTTTGACCATCTACAACAAAGCAGTACTAGGATCTGTAAGTCGTCGCAATTGTTCTGTGACTGGAATCACTTACTGACAGCCATTTCCAACAGTTTGCATTTCCGTGGTTACTCACGGCTTTACACGCAACTTGCTCATCCATCGGTTGCTTCGTCATGTACTCCAATGGCTTATTCACTCTAACTCGCTTGAATGCCAACGAGCAAATGATTCTGTTCGCTTTCTCCTTCCTCTTCACATTGAACATTGCTATGTCCAATGTCTCTCTGTGAGTTGCACTTTACTTCGCCCTTGCTTCAATTGCCGTCTTTTTCCGTTTTTCCAGCGTTTGGCTGGACGTTTAAGTACATTCCATGCTCCTTGCAACTAAAGCCCTGTTTTCCGCTTCAAGACCAGTCGAAATCATCAAGATCATGATCTCTGTGCCACTTCGTACGACTCTCTTCCGTCGAATATCCACTGACATCTCGACCACAGTGCTCTCGTTTCGATTCCATTCCACCAAATCATGCGCTCCACAACGCCGCTGTTCGCAATTCTCATCTACAAAATCTTCTACGCGCGAACCTACTCCACATCGACGTACCTGTCGCTGATCCCGCTCGTCCTCGGCGTGTGCCTCGCCACCTACGGCGACTACTACTTCACGCCGCTGGGCTTCCTGCTCACGCTGCTGGGCACGGTGCTCGCGTCAGTCAAAACGATCCTGACAAACCGGCTGATGACCGGCAGCCTGAAGCTCGCGGCGCTGGAGGTGCTGCTGCGGATGTCGCCGCTGGCGGCCGCGCAATCCCTCGCAATGGCGTGGGGCACGGGCGAGCTGGCGCAGTTCAGCGCGGCGCTGGAGGGCCGCGGGCTGGGCCAGGCGACGGTGGCGGCGCTGCTGGGCAACGGGTTCATCGCGTTTGCGCTGAACGTCGCCTCGTTCCAGACCAACCGGCTGGCGGGCGCGCTGACCGTCACCGTCTGCGGCAACGTCAAGCAGTGCCTCACCATCCTGTTCGGCATCGCGCTGTTCAACGTGCAGGTCGGCGCGCTCAACGCCGTCGGTATGACGCTTGCTGTCGCCGGCGCCGCCTGGTACAGCGCTGTCGAGCTGCGCTTCAAGGCCCGCGCTGCCCAGAGCCCCGGTCCGCCGCTGCGTGAGAAGGGCGATGGCCGCGGCCGCCACCAGCGCTTCGGCAGCTTGTCCGAGCTCATGGGTCCGCTGCAGCGGGTGGGGACGGCGGCGTGGCTCGGCGAGTGGAAGAGCGGGCGCGGGGTGGAGCCCGTGAGCGGGCGGAAGGCGTGACTCAAAAAGCTTTGAGCCGTGGCGTTTGCCGCGTCTGCTCATCTTGTACATAGGATGGTGGCTTTGCTACCGGCTTTGGTTTTCTTTGCATTGCGGGCGGGTTCGCGATTTAGACGGTGCATCATGTACCCTTTCCTTAGATATCCAGGCCTTGACGACCGGCTGGTCCAAGGCGTTGACATGCCTATACGTACACGATATGGATAGTTAATCTGAGTGTCATTATCATTGATTCCGATATCATTTCCTCTCTGGAGTCGAGTCTCTGTAGAGGTATGTTGTGTACCTTAGCTGAGTTCGGTCGCAGCAATAAGCACGTGAATAGCTTGACCTTCTGGCGGAATCGAAAAAATTCATGCTTGTGCCGCCAATGGCACTGATGTGAGCTCCATGTCTCCATTACATGGCACCTACAAGGCATTAGGACAATAGACCAGGTCTCTGTTTCGTGAAAGTGGATTGTGAGACGTGCGTTTTGGTGTATAATCGGAGTGAGACGCCATCAGGCGAGCAGTGACAAGGGTCCGACAGAGGTAGAGTAACTTCGGCTCTTGAATGCCATCCAGATATTGCACTGTAAATTGATTATTGCTAGTTTCTCGATATCTGACAATGGAACTAGCGGCAAAGTTAAGATACGCCGAGGTCGGTTATGAAGGTATTTTACTTTTGTTGCAGCGAAGCCAACCGTCGCAGAGGTGGTCAGCACAAAGTACTGTAGGCGACGTTGTGGATACAAACCATCCCTGGTTGTGCGATATGGTTAATTCAGACTCCCTTCGGTGACCCAGCCACTGAATTGCGGCTAAGAGTGACTGCTTCACCAAGTAACGAACATGGTCATCAAACACAGTTCACTGATGTTCGTCATTTCAATGGTAGCGAACTACTGTGCAGGATCCAGTGCTGCGAGAGTCTCAGAGCAATTGCGTGTCAAAGCGACCTTGCTGCCATTTAAGATATCGTTCACTGCATAGCTCTGCATGTCAAGTCCTACAGATGGCGGAATGGAGACGGTTTAATTACTGGACGTATGTGAAGATGCACCAGAGGAGCACTAGGAAGGACACAAAGGCGACCTCACGAGTAGAAAACATATAACAAGTGAAATGAGCAAAAGCTGAATTGCAAAATTCTGTACAGAGACCGGCTGGTCTTACTCCCTCTCTCTCTACACAACAACTCTCCTCTTTTTCCGCGGATATCGAAATCCACTCGATCTATCCATCACCCAACCATTCACTCTTTCCCATTTTCGAGAACAAAAACGCGGTCCATCTACTCAGGATACAGCGTCTCCTTCAAGCTGATGCCCAGCTCTTCCCTTAGCGGCTCCAGCTCCTTAAGATACTCCTCGTACTGGCCCTTGTTCTCGACTTTCGCCTTGAGGCCTTTGTGAGCGTGTCAGCAATTCGGTTTCTATCGTCCCAGCAACGCTAAAAACAAATAAGCGGCCGGAGAACGTTACCTTCGAAGATTCGCACCGCCGTCGGGAAGTCGTTGACTCTCCGGGCGGCCCGCAGAGCGGCGGAGACGACGGCAGGAGAGGGCACGAGATCGTAGGCGAAGGCGTTGTTCAGGTTCCTCTGCTGCTAATTAGCATCCGTAGACATATAAGCATGTGCATGAAGCCGCTGCAGTCGTGCATAGCGGGCTATTGAGGCCACGGAGGCGCTCGGAAGGCGTGGTTCGCGCAACGGCTTTCATGGCGGTCGGCCAGGCAGAGAGCGTACCTGAAGCTCGAAGACATCCTGCACGGCATTAAACTCGTTCTCGTATCTACGGCGGGGCACCCGTTAGCAACAGTAGTCCACGCAGGCACGCTCAATGGCAGCGGGCGGACGCGGTACTCCGCCCAACGCGGAAGACCCGTCCACGGCGCTGCAATTGGCATCGGTGGCGGCGACGCCACGCCGCCCGGAGACCCTTACCGTGCCGTGAACTCCTCGAAGCTCTCCTCGCCGTGCTCGCTGGCCTTCCTGGCGCTGGTGCTGAAGAAGCACGGTGGAGGTCTGGCGACGACGGGGGATGGCCGGCGGACGAAGGAGGCGCGGTAGCAGGAGTGCAGGGGCCGCGCTCGCGCTGCGGCCCGGAGGAAGCTGCTGGAGCTCATGGTGGAGGTGATTAAGGCACGGAGAGCGACGATGGATGGTCGCTGGGAGTTTTTGCGGCTGGGTTGTTGGAAGTCGGGTGGTTCAGGTTCGGTTTTGAGGTCAGTCCACGATTTGCAGGGCTGCTTGGCTCACGCTCGGCCCATTCTCGGCTGATCTCGATAAGGTACCATTCGTAAGCCTTCCATTACTGCGACATATCCTTGGCGAAAGAAACGGCAGTTCAATTTTGGAAAGGCGACCATTAGATATATTCAATGGCCTTCAAACTAATGAACTACAAGCAATTTCGGGCATTGCGTATCAATATGCTACTTAGAGTCTGATACATTGCACGGAGCCATTAAAATAGCACGAAATCTTCGTATCCAACCAATCTATTTAGAGGACTTATTGAATTGAAGCTTCAGTAGCGCTGTGCCCCCTATTCTGATATCTCTCTAATGCAACTAAGGCCGTCTATCCATGTCGAAAGTCATGAGATTCCTAAGTTTGAAGGTAGTGATATAATCCTCCACTAATGCTGCGTAGCACTCATCGCCTCTAAGCGATATCGTTGTTCCACATCCAACCTCTACCGAAAACGCAAAGCAATTTTCGGCAAATCAATGACGTTTCGAAGCCATCTCATCATCTGGCGAGTGCTTGCGATTGCCATTGCCATTGCCACGCCACAACGCCCCCCCAAAACGCACTACCCTGCCGCGTACTTCCCGAGAAGGATTCCCCCGGGGAAGCTCGCAGGGAGAAGCCGGTCTGTTATCGATCATAAGAGGCCAGTCAAACTTGTCAATCGAGTCTGTCAAACTGAAGTCAGATTTAGTAACACAATTGTAGAATTGAAAGTCGTTGGCATTGTAGCCGGGGAGGTGTTGAATGGTGACGAAGATTGAAAGCTGATGGGGCTAATTGGGGCCTTAGGAATGGGTGTTCAGATGGTGAGAGACGGTTGAAGCCATGTAGAGATGATGTTGATAAGACGGGAATGGATCGAAAGCTGTTACTCAGCTCAGAACACCGTACCGTCACTCAAAATCATAATTGGCGGCGCCTTGGTGTTTGGTCGCTGAATTTCTGCAATCTCTCGTCCACCCTGTACTGTATTAGCTTTTCTTCGAAATTCTTTCCGGTTGCTGGAGTCGATTACCTTCCACGTGCCTGCCTCGAGCACCTGAGCTAAACTCAGCTTGTCATCCCCAGTAAGGCCTAGCATGTCGTTTACACCATCCCTAACTTCGTCCAAGAACCCAACAGTCGCAGCTCTCCACTCAACAATGACATCATCGTCAACCGAGAAGAGCGGGACAACCTCGACCTTGGGCTGTCCCGCATTCAAGGCATTCTGGTGGAACTGCTCAACACCTCTTTCGTAGTCATCTTGTTTCAGCGTCAACAGTCCAGTATCCATCAGCAAGCCACCGTTTCGGTACTCTGGTAGGCCAGTCAAGAGCTCACTACCAGCAAAATGAACGTTCAGTAGCCGCTGCATGGGAGCCATGAGCGAGTAGCAAAGCCATTGAGTGAGTTTGTGGAAGGGCACAATAGACTCCCACGGTGTGGATGGATGTGATGGCATGATGGCTAGAGGCCAAGCGTCACCAAGGGAAACGTTGTTGATTCGGGTTCGAGTGGAAGGCCAAATCGGAGCGAGCGAATCCATGAGTGTGTTCCAAAAGGTTGGCAGCGGAATGATTGGAATCGAAGATGCAACGGTAGTCGGATGGGAGAGAAGGTAGTCTGTTGAGTTTAGAGTTAGCTGTTAAATTCGAGATGCATGGCTGTAGAGTTACGCACCAAGCATGTTGCCTGGTCGAGCGTCCGACCCGAAAACCTCGTGATTTTGTAGTGCATCAGCAAGCTTCATCAGTAGTCCTGTTCGTCCTTGAAGACCATCAATTGGGTTGTTCTCGGTTACTTGCAGTCCCTTTGCCATTATCCCGACGTCGAGCTTCCTGAGACCTGCACTGTCCACTTGGCATGGCTCTGCAGGATTGCTCGAGAAGACTCCAGCTTTGAACATCTCGAGGCTTGCGACGGCCAGACCCTCACTGCGTCTGTAAAATCTACCTGACTCTTTCGACTTGTATTGCCATTTTGCACCTGCACCAGCATCGAGGAGGACCGACACGAGGAATAAATCCATCAGACGCCTGCATCGTTCTTGGTTGTCAATGGTGGAAGGCCAGGATGCCATAAGCTGATCAATTCGGGGTCGACCACCAACGTCGAAGTGCTGCCATCGTCCGTGCGGAGGGATTGAGGCAAAATCGGGAGCATAATCTCGCTACAAAGACACCTAATTAGCTTGAAGTCGGATAACACTCGAGAGGTCGATTATGAATGACTCAGAGCAAAATTCTAACCAACGAGCACGTACCTTGATGATGGAAACGACGTAGCTCACGGTATCCGGGAATTTGGACAGGTCGACGGTGAAATGACGCAACTGGTTTTTCTTTGCCTTTTCGAGCACTGCCTTCGAGCGATCGCGCACGGCATGGATGCTTCTGAGGTAAGCTGTCGGGTTCGTTTGGGGATCCGGAGCTTTTGGAATTGGAATTTCTGGTATGGTAGGATTGGAAAGGCCGTTCATTTTCTGAGCTGGTGGACTCTTCAAACTGCCATTGGATTGAAGCGAGGCTTTATCCGTCTGCACGTTGGCAGGCGTAGCGGTCTTCGCCGATTTTCGACTAAAAAGTCCCATCGTGTTCGTGACTGATGACGCGAGCGGTTGTGAGACCTGCAAGCAAAGGAAAAAGCAACGAGCGACGCGACCACAATTTAAAGGTCCGGAAAGAAAGAATTGGCCGGACGACCAAAGTTTAGAGAGAGACAACGATGGAGGAATGGAGGAGTGTCAAGAGGTAGAAAGAACGTCGTTTTGGAGGAAGGAGTGTAGAGAAATGCAGCGGCGACGCGGTTGGACGGGCCAGACGATTCAAATAGTTGAAGGCAGCCAATTCGAGCAGGGCGTATTTGCTTCTCGAGAATCGTTTGGACGCGGTACGATGCGATGCTCAGGGATGTGGAGAGCAGGCTCAGGCTAATACAATACCAGGTCGTGGGAAATAATACCCCTCGGTTGGCTGGCTGTCAAGAACCTAATGGAGTGGAGATGCGTGGGCGGTCCGCGGTCCGGAGAGACAGAGTGGAGACGCGCTTCACAATGACGACTCTGCTGGGCAATCAAAACCATCTACCCAAGGCAAAGAAATGTTCGGTCGCGAGGTTCTCGGGTTTTGCAGCTGTCGAGTTGACGAATCCTGGCGTGTTGTTCGTGCAAATCCTGCAGGAACCAGAAGTGGAACCGGGAGATGAACCGGTGGCGCTGCTCCCCAAACCTGCTTGATTTTCTATTTTTTGGCAACGTGAAGGTGGAGATGACGAAGATGAAAAAGATGAAGAGCAAAGCAGAGTTGGTTCGAGCAATAGGTGGTAAGGGCCAGGTACGGAGGATGTAGCGGTCAAATTGAAACCAATGTTAAAGAGAAACCGCGGCGGCAGCCATGGAGAAAAGCAAACGGAGAGCTGAAGCTGGACAGCACCACCGAAATGAGCTTTATTGAGCTACTTGCCAAGGCAATTGCTCCGCTTTGGCTCGTCACCACCACCAGTCACTAATTATTCGATGGCGGTTCTGCGCCGAATGACGAGGCGAGGCCATCTCCGTCTTCTAGTGCTCGCAGGCTATGGCGGAGCATCGTACGCCGGCACTCATTCGGCCTTTTCACATACTTTTGGCCATTGCAACTGGCGGAAGCAAAGAATCCGGCAGCGTGCGTCTGAGCATTCGGCTCCAACTTGATCAAACACACCATCGGCAAACAAACTTTCGGCTGTGGACGACGCCAGCAGGGTAGTGATGATCAACACGTAACTCATCGGAATCAGGGGTCCAGTAGACACCGGAGGAACTTCCTACCACCAATTCCACTCTTCAATTGGTTTGGAGAGTGGGTGGGCGTGAATTGTGGGAAATGCGGCGCCTCTTGAATCTTTCCATTCGGTGGGCAGTGTGATACTCCGTGTTCGTTCAGGGAAAGACAGCAAATGGTTGTTTGCAAAACGCGACCTGGTATCTATCAATGGCATGGGTTCGGCTGAGCGTTCCTTCGAATGAGACACGCAAACTTCATTACAACCTAACGCAAGAAGTAGAATAGAGGCTCAGAGTTCCAAATTTGTAATGGCAAGCTCAAAACCATATCCGAAACCGAAGGCATTTTTGGGTTGGCACTAAACCTGAACCCTTCACCAAATCGACGATGAAGAATGGCGTGCAGGATGTTCCGTTAGCTGCGGATAGCAGAAGCACAGTGCACTTTAGGCGCATGGATAGGCTCCTGGGATACTCCAGGCCTGCGAAACGACTGGCGGAGAGCGTAGGCAGTAACTAGGCGGTAATGGCAGTACTGTGGACAGTAATCAAACAACTCCAGATTCCACTCACGGACCATGAACTCAGCCAAGCCCATTGACTCAGGGTAGAACTTAGGCCCACCTCCCTCCATCAGCCTTTTCAGCCCACGACGGCTGCTGGCCGAGGCTCAAACCCTGTGCCAACGTCAACGCTGGCGCTAGTCCTAACCGATCCCTCAAGAGCTGTCAGCATCGAAATATTCTCATATCGTCATATTGGAGCTTCAAGTGATGGACGACCTTTCTGGCTTGGACTGGTCGTCCTCCGGCAACAACACCAATTCTTCTCAGAATCCAACCTCCTTCAATCACCCGCCGCTCCGCGCCACTCCTTCGCCGTCAATCAGCGGCCGATCTACGCCTTTGAACCTCCAAACCCCCACAAACGCCGCTCGCGTGCTCAAGGTCCAGTCCAAGCCCGGTACACAGGCCAGCGATAGCTTCGCCAGCCTCCTAGGAGCCGCATCTGGCAAAACCGCGAACAACGTGTCCCTCCAAGAGCGACAGAAGCAATTGCAAGATGAGAGGGCTCGACAGCAAGCAGAACAGCAGAAGAAGCTGGACGCTCATTTCGGCGGCAGTAATGCATCCTTCTGGAATAACCAGGCTCAAGCCGGCAGTACGACGTCAAGTCTCACACCTAGTCCAACGCCGGGAGCCAAATTGACGCCTGTGACGGGTCCAAATCCTTTCTCGAAACCCATCGGCAAACCCAGCGTGCAGGATGGTGTAGATGATCTTCTAGCTGCGTTCAATGCTACTGCTCCAGTGGATTCTTCAAGCTATTTCCCACCACCGCAGAACTTCGATAGCGGCCGAAGCACTCCAGCGCAATCTAGCTTGGCTGCCAATCCGAGCTCACTGACTTCGAGGAACGATACTTTGCAGTTCGATGACGACGATGATCCCTTCGGTCTCAGCGAGATCAAGCAGAAAGCCACTTCTCTACCAACACAAGCTCCACCAGCCAGCGACGACGATGACATTTTGGGAATGCTCGGCAAACCAGTTTCCGAACTACCTAAACCTCAACCAAAAGAAGAACGAGCTCCACCACCGCACAGAGAGCAAGAGAGAGAAGAAGACGAGTATACAGATCCTCGTGATAAAGCTGTGGCTGAGTTGGTGGATATGGGATTCCCAGCAGACAAAGCCGCTAAGGCACTCGCTCGGACCGAAGACGGACGGAATGTTCAAGCTGCCGTTGGCTTTTTATTGAACGAAGCTCACGAAGAGTCAAGGCAGAAGGCTCGTGGTCAAACATCTGTCTCCGAAAGAGCAGACTCTCGAGACGCAGAACGCCGAAGAAGACCAGTAGAGGGAAGATCGGATGATTCGCTACCGACATGGGCCAGACAAGAGCAATCAGGTTCACGCCAGAGAGACAATCAATCTCCAGCTCCAGAGAAAGATCTCGCGCAGACAGCGTCTGAAATGGGTGCGTCTTTTCTCAAGGGAGCTAACTCCCTGTGGAAAGCTGGCCAGAAGCGAGTTCAGAAGGCCGTGGCAGACTTCCAACAAGACGGTGACCCAAGTCAGCCTAAATGGATGAGAGATGCTCAACTCCAACAAGAGGCCGTTAAAGCCGGCAAGATTACGCATCCAGACATTACGAATGAAGTCGCAATGCTGGAGGCTGGAGGCAGACCACAGAAACCACCGCGACCACAGAAGTACACTCAACCAACGTTTGCGGATGAACTCCCACGAAGGCCATCTCCCGTTGACAGAGAACCTACGTTACCTCCGCGGCCATCGGCTACACGCATGACGCGACAAGACCTCGAAGATCAAAGTACCGAATTCTACGTCAGTCCAGCTCGACGACGAGGAAAAGCCACTCCGCCAACATCCACTCCTCCATTCGAACCACCGTCACGTCCTGCCACCAGCTCACCTCTGGCATCAACATCACCATTCGAGACCAAGAAGCCAGCAACGCCTTCACCACTCAGTCAACCATCCTCGCGGCCTCCCAAACCACCCAGCAAACCCACCGCGCCACCAACCAAGCCAGCCGCACCCCCGCGCCAAATCCCACCTGTATCAGCGACCGCCCTGCAAGAGTCGCACACGCACCGCCTCGCCGGCGGGACGTCCTTCGCGCAGGGCGACTACGCCTCAGCAACAACCTCGTACACGTGCGCGCTGGCGCCGCTCCCGCCGCGGCACCCGCTGACCATCATCCTGCTGACCAACCGCGCGCTAACGCACCTCCGCACCGGCGACGCGAAATCCGCAGCGGCGGACGCCGAGACAGCGCTCGCGCTGGTCGGCCCCGCCCGCGGCCGCGGCGAGGCCATTGCCCTCGGCGCCGGCGAGCGCCCCCGCGACATGCGCGACGTATGGAGCCGCGCGCTGGCCCGCCGCGCAGAGGCCCTCGAGCTGCTGGAGCGGTATGCGGACGCGCTCGCGCTGTGGCGCGTCGCTGTTGAGGAGGGTGTGGGCGGCGCGGCGGCGGCGCAGGGCCGTGCGAGGTGTGAGCGCGTCGTTGGTGGTGCGAGGCCGGGTGCGCGTGCGAGGCCGGCTGTGAGGCCCAAGGTGCCTGCTAGAAGGCCTGCTGCGGCGGCGCCGGGGCCGGCGGGTGAGGCGGAGGCGGTCAGGCGCATGCGCGAGGCTAATGCTGCGGCGGAGCGCGCCGACGATGAGAAGTTTGCGCTTACGGATGCTGTTGATGCGAAGCTTGTTGCTTGGAAGGGCTCTAAGGCGGATAACCTGAGGGCGCTGCTTGGGTCGCTGGACAAGATTCTGTGGCCTGAAGCTGGGTATGTGCTGGCTTTGCCTTCTGACTGCATTTGGCTGCATGAGTCTAGATGTGTATGGTTCGAGTCAAGTTAACTGACGCTATACAGATGGACAAAGGTCGGCATGAACGAGCTTGTCATGTCAAACAGAGTCAAAATCGTTTATATGAAGGCCATCGCCAAGGTTCATCCTGACAAAATTCCGCAAGACGCTACTACTGAGCAGAGGATGATTAGTGCGGCGGTATTTGCGACGCTGAATGATGCCTGGGATAAGTTCAAGAAGGAAAATGGTTTGTAACTGCATTGGAAGCCATGGAACCAAAAACAGGTCGTCGAATCAAACTTGAATACAAGAGAAAAGATTATAGAGTTTGCATGATTATGTCTGAGCTGACGATGTTTCTCGCAATGTCGGAAGGACATCTCAAAGGGAACGTAGAACAAAGTGAAATGGCCAGAGATGCAAGCATGTTGCCAGCTCTATGTGCAAGTAGTATACACGGCTTCAAATCATTTTCATGACGCCTAGTACGCCAATGCTATGCCGATACACCCACCACAGTACATATGTTCCACGCCTACTCATCCGCAGGACCTTCTCCACCCGCCGGCGTATCCGCACCACCTCTCGTGGGCAAGCTACCGGTACCAGGTGTACTCCGACCAGGCCTCCTGGTAGCAGCCTCTTCGGCCTTCTCGGTATTGATGCTCTCGACGTACTTTTCGATTTCCTCGACGGACAGCATCTCGATGGCCTCGCCGGGCGCCATGACGGCGATCTCGATGTTCTTGGCGCCGGTTTGCACCACCTCGAGCAGCGACTTGACCGTCAGCCGGATCGTGTCCTCGCGCGACATGTCGGCCTTGTGGTTGCGCTCTAAGAACTCGCGCACGGTTTTGGACGAGCGCCCGATCGCGTTGGCTTTCCTGCATGCGAAGATGGCGTGTTAGTGTAAAGCTCTGATTTGTACATGCTGATTTTGCCAACGTGAAGAATTCGGAGGTTGGACGTACCATGCACTGTAAATGCCGCTCGGCTCCGTCTGATACAGCCTTGGCTCTTTGCCCTTGCCATCAAAGCCCACAATAAGTGTGCTGATACCGAACGGTCTGGTACCACCGGTCTGTGTGTAGCGCTGTTGGACGCCAGCAACGTACTTTGTGATGTATTCGACGGATACGGGATCTTCGACGGTGAGACGGTGGGACTGGGCTTCGACGCGGGCCGTATCGACGAGGATACGAGCATCGGCGTTGAGACCTGCGAATGCAAGTGCAACATGATGGTCCAACAGACAGATCTTTGACGGCGTGATGCGCGTATCTTGAAGCTTCATCGCCGACCGCTTTTCGCAGCCCAGCACTACGTGCTCTGCGCCTTTGACGCCCACCGCACACGTCCCTCGCTTTACTGCCTCGAGCGCATATTCGACTTGGAAGACGTGACCATCGGGAGAGAAGACTGAGAGGTGTTAGAGCTGAGAGAGATGAACAAAGCTGGAGTAGGAGATCTTACCAGAGAGGGCGCGGTCGTAGCCTCCTGTCGCCATGTCGGAGCGTTAGACGAGAAGTGTATGTTCTAGAAAGGCGAGCAAAGGAAAGATGAAATGTGGATTAGAAGAACAGGAAAGCAGGAGTTGCGTGGGAGGGTATTGATTGGGTTAAGTATTTTGATCTCTAAGGCTGCACAAGAAGACGCGGACTGCAGTTGAACAGCAATGAGTTGTGGCTGAAGCTTGGGTGTGGCTGGTGGAGATGGTTCGGGTGTGTTTTGCTCAGCCAATGGCGGATCAAGACTAACTCTGGGCCAAAAACCGTATCAAGGCTGGCACAGCCGGGAGAAGGTGCGGAAATAATAATACTTCTTGCACCTCTCCTCAGACTTTGATTTCTTCTCAACAATCGAGCATTTTCTTTCTTTCCTATTGTACTTATGGCTTGTTCTTTAAGGTCGTTTCGCAAATGCAGAGCAGTATCACGGTTGTCTGGCAACAGTAGAGGCGGAATTCTTCGCTCAGCAATCAGACTTCAACCGGCATATCAAGTCCGATGGCAAGCAAATTCAGCCACTGCAACGGCTGAATTAGGAGGTAAAGGTGTATCCTCAGCTCCGAAGCAAGTCAAATTCACGTCCGAAGTGTAATGTCCCTGGAAAATATCACGCCAGAGTATCTGTACTGAGAATTCTTCAAGCTACCCATCACTCCAACGGGATTCACGATTTTCAGAACTTACACCTGCTCACGTTCAGTATTTCAAAGATCTTCTGAGTGCCGACTCCGCAATCATCAATGGATTCAACAGCGATGCTCTTGACGACATTGAGCCCTACAACAGCGATTGGATGCGAAAGTACCGTGGCCATGCCAAACTTGTACTTCGACCTCGGTCCGCGGAACAGGTATCTCAGATCCTGAAGTATTGCAACGACAACTCTCTGGCTGTGGTACCGCAAGGCGGAAATACCGGCCTGGTCGGTGGCAGTGTGCCGGTGTTCGACGAGATTGTTGTGAGCCTGAAGCTGATGGACAACATCCGCAGCTTTGACGAGACTAGTGGTATCTTGGTCGTCGACGCTGGTGTAATCCTTGAGGTCGCCGACAACTATCTCGCTGAGCGCAAGCACATCTTCCCGCTAGACCTAGGTGCCAAAGGCTCATGCCAAATTGGCGGCAATGTCGCGACTAATGCTGGAGGACTTCGGCTGCTGCGCTATGGAAGCTTGCATGGCAGTGTACTTGGTATCGAGGCGGTACTGCCGAACGGCACGATTGTCGACGATTTGGGTACTCTGCGTAAGAACAATACGGGCTACGATCTGAAGCACCTCTTCATTGGCGGTGAGGGCACTATTGGCATCATCACTGGAGTCAGTATTCAATGTCCACAGCGTAGCACGGCTCAAAATGTAGCCTACTTTGGGTTGGAGAGTTTTGAACGCACCCGCGAAGCCTTCTCCGTGGCCAAAAGCCAACTGCAGGAGATTCTGAGCGCCTTCGAGATGATGGATCGCAATAGCCAGATCCTAGTCAACAAAGCTAAAGGACTGAAACTACCACTCGGCGACGAGCATCCTTTCTACTGTCTTGTTGAGACGAGCGGTAGCAATGGCGAACATGATAGCGAAAAGCTACAAGCCTTTTTGGAGTACGTCATGAGTGAAGGTATTGTTCAAGATGGTGTGCTGGCACAAGACCAAACGCAGATCAAAGAACTTTGGGCGTGCCGAGAAGGAATTCCAGAATCATTAGGGCACTGGGGAATTGTGTACAAGTATGACTTATCCATGCCACTGAAGGAGATGTATAGCCTTGTTATGGATACACGACAACGACTCAAAGAAGCTGGACTTATGGGAGAGAGTGTCGATGATGAGAGTTTTCCAGTGGTTGATGCAGTCGGTTATGGCCACATGGGTGACCAAAACCTTCATCTAAACGTCCCAACTCGACGATATGATAAGCGTGTCGAGGAGTGCTTAGAACCATGGGTCTACGAGTGGTTGAGCAAGAGGAAAGGCAGTATAAGTGCCGAGCATGGGCTAGGCATTGCCAAAAAGCCGTACATCGGATACTCTAGAAGCGAAACAATGGTTCAACTCATGAAGCAGATCAAAGACTTATATGATCCGGTAAGTCCAGTCAGATCGTACATTGTGTGGAGTACTAACGATCGAAAAGAAAGGTATTATGAATCCGTACAAGTACATATGAGAAGTGCAAGCATTGGAGGTTTCAAAGCGCCAGAGAACTGCGAATAGACCAACATTGCAAGTCATAAAATGCCAACACTCTCGTGGGACAACGCTACCACGCCAAGATGTTCGCTCCCAGGTTGACGCCAAAGATTAGAGCAGATAAATCTTAAAGGAAATACTGAATGGTACGCAGCCCAGCCGCTTAAACATGTGGCAGGCGAGTATACCAGACAAGAATATGGCTATGCCAATGGTGCTGGTGAGCGTTCCCGTGTCGTCATTCTCGAAATCATGCTCAATAGAAGAACCTAATTGGCTTTAATAAAGGGTTAAACTAAGATTAGCAGGGACAGATCGCGTTCTGTCTCAAAGCCTCACGCCAATGGCCCTGGACAAGATCGTAATAAGCCTGTTGTACCGATTTTGCCCTCGATTGCGATTATGTAGGTCTGTCGTTGTGGTATGTAAACTTGCTCGTAGTCCCGTTATTCATCTTGTGTCAAGGTAGCGGTTTTGGGAATCGCAATCGACTCAGCAGTAGAGATATGCGCTGTCCATTCTTGCGTAGTCTCTACACTATCTTGCTAGGATCTCTGAACGTTTGCTTTGCCTGCGTAGGCTCATACTGCCCCTCGCCCCATATCCTTCTGCGCGGATACATCAGAGTATATCCCTGTTCCACATGCCTCCGTTAGCTTCTTAAGCATCCTCGGAACATGGTCTTTAGTGTTGACTACTTGTCACCGCCTGCCACCCCCTCCTGGTGCTCCCTTCCTCCACACTTCCCCATGTTTCGGTTACCACAAGGTGCTCGCTTGGGTTAGCGGCAGATCCGTGTCCACTGAGGAGGTGGTGGTGTAGACGGTGCTTTGGGCCGCGAGTCAACGTCCATCTACTGTATGGAGTACTCCATAGCCCTAGCCACCCATTCCAATACGACACATTGAACGAACGTGCCGCGCTCCTTCGGTTTCGGCACGAGCTCGTATCCATTACGGTGGGCGAGATGTTTGTCGACATTATTTGGCTAATCAAATAATGTTTGGCTTGCCATTCGTCGTCCCATAGACTAGTTCATCGGCAAGCTACGGACAGGGGCCTCGTGCATGACATAGCTTAAATCCTCAATCCTGAACATCTGTTCCCGAAGCCATGGTTCCATCTGAGATGGACAGGGGGAGGCGAGATAGAAAAAGTTTACATTTAATGGATGGTGTCGGTGTGATTTCCGGCCATTGTCGGTTTATTCAAGGTGAACCAAATCGTATTCGACTCTCTCTTTTGCACCCTTAGCAATGGCTAACTCTATGGACCCAAATTTAATTCCTGCACTTGCGCCGCCGGCCGGCGAAATCCCAGACTTTCACAGTCCCATGTCGTCTGCTCAGCGGAGTGTAATTGTGGCGTCGGTGGTTACTCTCTCCATAGCCTCACTTGCGCTGGTACTTCGAATGTATACTCGAGCGTTGATAGTGAGGAAAATTTCACTGGATGATTGTACGCTGAAATCTTCCTCGAGAATGTAAAATGCTAGCCAAATTGACGTAACAACAGACAGTCTTCTTGTGTCATGGGTACTTTCGTGATACCCCTAATGCCTTCTCAGCTCTAATAACAATTCGCCAACAGCTTCTCGCAGTCGGCTTTGTAATTCTCCTTCTGATATGTGTGTTCTGGTCCATAGTTCCATCATCACCCGACCCTTGTTAACCGATACTCTAGGGATGCGAGACGGTTTTGGGCAGCATCAGTGGAACCTGTCGTTGGCTATGCTTTTGAGATTCATCAAAGTCAGTTTGGTAAGGAATACTCATTGTCATTGCATCGAAGCTAAATGGTTGTGATAGTTGAGCGTTCCTGTGTCTATACTATACTCTTGGGCGCCTGCCTTCGCGAAGTTTTCCCTCTTGATCTTGTAAGTGCCTGGTGATACATGTAAGCTTGTTCATATCGCAGATCTAATAAACTAGATATCACCGAGTCAACCCTGACTGGATATTCTGCGGCTTCATCTACGGTATTGCTCTGGCGATCTTTGCTTATACGCTTACATCTACCATTATTGTCACAGTAGTATGCCACCCGAACGACCCGGCAGCTGCCAATTGCGTCGATAGATTAACTGTTGCTCAATCTGTCTTGAATATTGTCAGCGACATAGCAATAGTTGTGCTTCCTCTACCGATGGTGTACCGGCTTCAAATCCGTACAGTGCAGAAGGTCGCACTGTACACCATTGTGTTTGTAGGTCTCATGTAAGAGCCGCGCCTTTTCTAGATCCTCAAACGCAACCGTCCCAAGCTTACTAACCTTACAGTGTCGTCGTGGCGAGTATTGTCCGCTTGGTATATATTAAACGAGTGCCTAAGATAAACGATGCGACGTGGAAAGAAGCTGAAGTGTGTCTTTGGTCGTATGTTTCGTGCTTACTTTACCGCTTACTTTGGATGCTAATGCTATGCAGTGCTGTCGAAGTCAATATAGCAATACTTTGCAACTCCGTTGTCGCACTTCGGCCGCTCCTCTCACTATTTGCGAAGGCGTCATTTAGCTCTCACTCATACTCCTTATATACCAAAAACTCGAGAAACTTTACCACCATCAAACAGACCATTCGAAATTCTCTTAGCCGAAATGCGTCACATCGACTTCAGTCAATGGACAACGCTTCAAGTACGATGGAAGCCTGCATAGACAAGAAAATGGGAATTACGAAAACAACAATGTTAGAGATGGACGTATTCGACGACAGTAGAGAGAGCGGAGATGTCAGAACTGGAACACTAGGTACAGAATCGAGTCGCAGAGGAGGTACACGATCCTAGCTGGCAGGAGTTTGTATGATAGCCCATCAAAGGTTGCGCTTAGCTGAAATAAAACCCAACCTCACGTACGGGGAAAGAAAATGTTAAGGGCTTTGGGGACAATGTGGCGGCTGTTAACGTTGGCTCTAAGGTTGAGAGTGCAAACGAGTGATAATGACTAGCGCAGGACACCTCTGTGCTCAGTGACTGGCGCTGGGAAGCAGATGCAGCCAATATCCGAGGTATCAGTACGATGAATAGCCAATTCTTGTCCGTGTCTGCTTTAAAATAAAGCTCCGCGATTCAGAGTTACCGTCTATCATTTCTCAGCCATGCTCGTTTCCTGATGTATGATTTTGCCGCGGAGCTAAATGGATTTATACGGCACGGGGCCTTAGAGTCAGCTCGTGAAGTGTGTCTTCAAATATCTGTTAGAGCAAGGCCTTGCCGCGATAAAGAGTTAGAAATACCAATCGGTGTAGGTACCAGGAAGATTGGCAGCTCTCGAAGTTTTGACCCTCGGATATCATTCCCAAACTTTACTGCAGATGGTCTCCTTTCACTAGCGGTTCATATTAAGCACATGCTGTTCCTTCCGAGTCTTGTTCCCGATTCATCGCGGATGCGTAGACTTTACATATGTCTCCGAGAACTCTACTCTAAATAATGGCGACAAGCCCTTCTCTTCCTCGCCTCTGCTCCATGGGAGACAGAGGGCTGCAATATGGTTCCTCTTAAGCAGCTATCTCATGTAATAGGCATATATCTTTCAACCCATTTTGTCATCGATGCCTTTGATATCCCATATGGTCTGCTGATCACCAGTCTTCACACGGTCATCCTTCAACATGCGTGAATCCTTTCTGACGTCTTCCCCCTCTACCTCCAACCTCGGTTTCGGCGTGATGGCTTCCAGCACAAAATGATTGTCGCAAAAAGGGCAGTACTCGTCGCTCTCATCAAAATCGCTCGCGTCTTTCCGGAAGCATTTCTTGCACTTCTTGCACGCGAAGGTGAGGTCGTCTCGGCGAAGGAGAGGATGATCTTCGGTCTCTGCGTGGCATTCGGCGCAGTCGAACCACTTCCGACCTATTTCATCGAGCTGTCAGACAGAAGTTACATCTGGTGCTAGCCTCCCAGGAGTAACTCCTACTACGTGGGAAAGTGGTACTATGGAAATATCCCTTCGAGGGGGGGCAGAAACGTACAACATGGGGATCTGATTGAGACCTGCGCGTTCAAAACGTGTTTACTGAGCGATTATCAGCTTGGAAACTGAGAGAACTTGCAGGAGACTTAGTGAACATACCACATGTTGAATGTTGTGCGAATGTGGAAGTAATTACGTTGGAACGAAGTCTCGGGGTCTTCTAGCTTGGTTCATTGATGCTCGAAAGCCAGTTGACTCAGCAAAAAATACTCCGGACTCAACTTCCGCTCAATTAACTCATGCTTGCACAGCGTGAACTCGCGCTCTAATTACTTGATTATGCTTGCTCACGGTTAACTCAAGGCCAATCACACTCGCTCAAGCTTAACTGAAATCTAACTGCCTCAAGCCGCTCTTGATCTCGCTCAGTCTCGCTCGCAATCCCGATTCTGGGACCCTCTCGTCATCAGAGTATCCACCTGTATGCTACCGGAAAACATCAAGTATTGATAGCCCTGCTGTGGATATAAGCTTGTCCAAAATATCGTAACTTTGCTACCTCGTAAACCGCTCGTACCGTGATGTGGGTGTGACAAAGTTATTCTAAGATTGGAGGAAAAGAAGCGCAACTGTACTCCGTACATTTCGCAATGTTATTTGGCTATGGCTCTATTAAGCTCTTCTAAAGTCCAGTCGCGAATTTGAGCAGTTCTACATTCAGAGGTCCTCATCCGAGTACATTTAAACACTTTCACCACAGTAGTCTAGCTGTCAGTCGGTGAACAGGGACATAGCGGCTTGCCAACCCAGTCTCATTCAGGAATCCCGTATCAAAGTCTAAAATCAAGAACGCATAAGGCGAACATGTCCAGAGGTGTAGATCAAACTTTTTAGAGACCGATAAAGCTGGAAGACCAACCCGCACGTCCATCTGAGGAGGTAGGCGACTAGCCACATCGACAAAAAAAAAAAGTGCGTTTGGTTATCGTACAGTCACTCGTCGATTCATTTAAGATACAGTGACAAATCCTCAAGAGAGAAGCAGTCAAATAGAAGCAGGAAGCAGGCGGAAGCATCTTATAATTCATCCTCAACTACTTCCCATCACTCGTATATTACCTATCGTCTTTCGAAGAAGCAAGTATTGCTTCGACTCTATCTTATTGTTGCTAATATCGATCCTGGTTACTCGTGTTGCAACAACAGTTGCAATTGCACCCACTATTAAACCTATTCAGCATCTACTTCTTCATAAGGGACAGAATGTAACTTACTAAGTACACCCACAGCACCCGCATTTCTGTGACGGCGAACAGCAGCAGTCGCATGAACAAGGGCTATTCCACCTCATCAGCATCCAACATTCTTAAACATTAGACTAACACGACTTACTATAAGCAATTGCAGCACGAGCACCGCGTTTCTGACCTTCGTCTTTCATCCATTGGGTAGCCACCGCCATTGCCGCCCTGGCCTGGCCAAGAGCCATTGCCGCGGCGCGCACCTCCACCACCTCTGCCTCCACAGCCACTGCAGCAACAGCACCATATAATCAAGGCGAGGAGAATGAGGAAGACGCCGCTGCCCACGCCACCCACAGCGCCGGCGGGGAAAGTGTTCTGACCGTTGTTCGCGCCATTGGTCGGGTTGGAGCCTTGGCCGGCCCAAGCTGTCATTTCGCAAATCGTAAGCAAAGGCGCCAATGCAACGGCTGACAGATTTTCAATGCGATTGCGCCGGTGTTGCTTGGTGAAGACACAACACCGCAGCGGACTTACCTAGGCCTGGCGTCGGCATATCCCGAAACCACGTTTCCGCGTTCGCGGTCGACGGCCCGCAGTAGATTGCCTGCGTGGGCGCGCCGTCCACCGCCGTCTGGTAGATCGTGTCCGTCTTGCACACGTCGCCGATGGCGCACGTGGTGACCTGGCTGGCGCCCACCAGCACCGTCGAGCTCTCGCAGGTCGTCCAGAGAATGCCGGTTGGGGAGGGCTCGCAACAGCCGGCGTAGGTGCTTGATGCAGAGAAGGTCAAGCCCGCGTCGCAGGTTGCGGATGAATCTGGTGGTGTTAGTATGGCGGACTGAAATAAAATCCACTTTGCGCCCGATTGAACGCTCCGGCATATTGACATGAACACGCTGGGCAACTCACAGATTGGAGTGCCATTTTCAGCACTCACGCTCGTCCAGCCCAGAAGATATGGGTTTGAATTGGTTGTTGGGGTTTGCGTCGCAGTTATCGCTGGAGAGGCACCAGCCGTGACTTGGGTGAGAGTGGTTTGTGTAGGAGTTGTGACATTCATCGCTCAACTGTAAAACATCGATCTTTCGATTGTATTTCGCGCTTGGGGTCCGAGCAAAACAATGAACCGTGTTAAGTAGGTAGTAATAGAAAGTGTGCCATGTAGAACCGAAAAAGAGCTGTAGCCAGTCTATTATCTTATATTACCTGGCGGGGATGATGGAGGCTGAAAGAGCCGCAAGAGGCGGCATGGGTTGTGCCTGACCGCAATCGTGTAGAGTACATAGGGATGTTAAATTTCGTTCGTCGTCCGAGCTGCGGCTAGATCGTGGGCTGTGAAGAGTGGCGTCTATCAGCTGTGATTCAGTATTCGTCGAAGGGAGTTGTTTACCGTCCATAGGTAGAGAGCCGAAATCTGTTCCCTCTCAAAGCCAAAAGGGAGAAGTTGACAAGCGTTTCCGTTTTTAGAAATACTAATTTTTAGAACCAATGCCCACCTGCTTGCCGGCCCTTAACTAGTCTTGGTAGCGTTCCTGAATATCTCCTGAGTCGTTCCTGAGTCAAGCGGCGAGTGGTGGTGTGGACGGCTGGGAGCTGGCCAGGCCAATTATTGGGTAACCCAACGGCTTTATTTTTTTTTTATTTTTTTTTTTTTGAAAGACGGCGCCGCCTAAGAGAACATAAGGTATGTAGCAGCCGTAGCCCACTTGAACCGTAGAGCATTGTGAATGCGCTGTATCAACAACGTTGCTGGCAAATATTGGTGGCGCGCGGTATTATGTGGTGGCGCATCAATTGGTGTACTTTAGTCTTCGACGAGGCTGAAACCTTTGCCTGGTTCGGAGAAGCCAGCGATAATAGCGGCGCGGTCATAGGCATCGCGTGCAACGCTGCTAGAACTAACCCAATTCTTATGCCGTCGAGGCCCACGTCTGGTAGACGCTAGCTGCGGCTGTCGATGCTCTGTTGAGGCGGTCGCCGTGGACGCGGGTCTAGATCATCCAGGAGATCGTGCTGGGGGGAGTGTCATCTTCCAGTGTGGGTCCGGGGCGAATAAAGATGCTGGTACATATGGGACATGAGGACTTCCTGATGGCAAATCTGACGCTTTCATTCGTATATCGCAGCTGATCCAGGCCGGAATCGAAGAGTTGACCGTGTTTTGCGATATCAGCACTCCTTGTTCGATAAAGAGTCCACAAACCAAAGCTACCTTATTCGGCCCTCCAGCAAATCGTAAGGTAATCGCATCGAAGTGACCACGCCGCGCCCAAACTTGATTGGCTGATACGCGCATGTTGACTCAGCAAAAGGAGACATGCATTGATACTCCCTTCTATGTCAAATATGATCCTAGAATACTCTGCAACGCCATTCTCCATGCTGATTCTTTTAATAGTCAGTTCATTCCATCTACGAGCCTTATGTGCTATGTGATTAGGTTCCAGGAATCTCCGAATCACCAGGCAATTCGACAGGCGAATGATTGTCGCTATATAAAGGTGCAGCCAGCTCCACTGGGCCAAAACCACCATCCCTTCGCTTTGCTCGCGATCCCGTGCCTAAATTAATAGATCCGGCGCCCCAATGGGTCGATGAAATGGCACTGCTGCGCAAGTTGCGTAAATTTCCTTGGAGAAAAAGTATTGCCAATACCGTCAGACATATAATTGCGATACCGCCGATGACTCCGCCAACGATTGCGCCCGTATTGTTCTGTTTCGATCCGCCGGCCGCCGGGGTCGGACTTGGAGTAAGCGAAGACGTTGCTGAAGGCGTCGACTGGGTCTGTGGCGAAGCGGGAGACGGTACGCTTACACTGCTTGACGCCAAGCTGGCCGTAGCGGATGGTGTGCTGGACGACGATGACGAAGCAGACGCTGTGGTCGGGACGGCGAGGAGATGATCGGTTTTCGCAGTTGCACCGCACGCAATATAATCGTACGTCTGGTCCGGGCCTTCAGTGAGCAGCGCAAACGAGCAGAAATCATTTATGCTGTGCGATTGTAAATGTTACGAATTTCATATATCCGTTTCGTCATTCATCGGGTTCGCTTACCAGGTAAAGGTCGTTATATCGGTTCTCAACGGCCACGGCCCACAGCCAGTGCTGCAAGAAGACTGATCAATACAGTAACCAGCGAGCCCACAGTCTGTTGCAGAGATGACAGTAGTAGGACAGAAGCCCCAGAGCGCATTTTCAGTATCTACTCGGCAGTCATAGCCAGAGTTTGCGGTCCTCGGCTGAGAAGCATTACCGTTCTCATACCCACACACTGACTCTTGCGACGTCGTTTGCCGTTGGGCCACATCGATATGTGCAGAGGTCGCTTGAAATACGGGCAACAGAGAAAGCATCCCAACGCGGAAGGAATTCATGTTGACAACGAATTGATATGGTGAGAGTATAGAATTAAATGTCTCGTTGTGTAAGATGGCTAGGAAATGAATAGACCGGTTAGGGAATACGAGCGGTCACTACTGATCTCAAACATTTCCGCCGTCTCTCGGGGAAAGGGCTGTACGATTGCGGCACAGACGACGGATACCGGCATGCAGTATCTGCGGATCCTACGGTCCATTCTCTGGACGCAGGCTTCACGCCGGGAAATTGTTTGGACATTCCCATCGATTGGGTGAACGTTCATACATTGGGCCTCTAGGCCGAACGGCGTGTCGGATTTCTGACAATGAATGCAAACTTTGACACACGTCTTGCGGCTGTCTGTTGTACATGGAGTCGTTGCAAAGTAGCACGCTCCTATCACGTTGGAGGGTTTCGGCGCTTAGGCCCAATATGCACCACCTCGCGCATTCCCTTTGACGCCGCATATCTGGCCATATGATCCTCCCATTTTCCTTTCATTTTCTCTAGCGCAGTTGCTTGAGCCAAGGACGGAGCGGCCCCCGAAACTGTCTTCGCTTGCAAGGCCTCGTCGGTTTCCTACATCTGCCTAGAACGACCGTACAGAGAGTTGTTCTTTCGTCATCTCCACGAAAAATGCACTGCACAAGCCAGACGCCATGTTGACGAGTATGAAGCGTAAATTTACGGCACTTACGGCCACCGCGCTTCTTTTGCTTGTTGCTTTGTCGCTTCTTTTGGGCGTTGAGTACTTTAAATATGATTCTCGTCATATCAAGTCCTGGCCGCACTTGCAGCCCTCTGTGGAGGAGCCGCCTTCGGCCGGTACGAGCAAACTCCCATCTCTTATTCCTGTGTTCTTAGCTAAGATAAAGTTGTAGGTTTTGGAAATGGCACTTTAGAAGTGCCGCAACCACCGGCTCTTAAAGAGGGCAATGCGACACTGCTTGCTCAGGCTACACGCTATGTGAACGCGATCATGAATCCGGAAGACGATTCCTTTCCACGACTGTCTTGTCCTGCCACAAACATAGATAGATATGCTATGTTGAGACCGCAATCGGAAATCGATAATCCGAATGCCAGCTCCCGCCAATTCTTCTTCGCACTGGACTTGCATCAATGCGCTAAGCTGCTTCCTCGACTGTTAGGCTCTATAGTTCAAGTGGCGCGCTTTCTAGGTACTCAGAACTGCGCTCTCTCTATAGTTGAAGGCCGGAGCACGGATGGTACCTTTGAGATTCTCAAAGCATTGGGCGAAGACCTTGACAACATTGGGTTCCAATATTATCTCAATACCAGCGAGATCGACCCGTTCGGCAGCGGCCACCGGATCGAAGCCCTCGCAGAGCTGCGCAACATGGCCCTGAGGCCTCTCATCGACCAGCAACTCGAGTTCGCCGAAAACGCCACCGTCGTGTTCCTCAACGACGTGGCCGCCTGCCCGGACGACATCTTGGAGCTCGTATATCAGCGCGCGGTTCAAAACGCAGACATGACGTGCGCCATGGACTGGACGTACGTCGGGCCGGACCCAACCTTCTACGACGTGTGGGTCGCGCGCGGCATGACGGGCGACAGCTTCTTCAGGATCCCGCCGGACGGCAGCTGGGACAGTGCGTGGAACCTGTTCTGGAACGACGACGCGGCGCGCGCCAGACTGCATGCCGGGAAGCCGTTTCAGGTATTCTCGTGCTGGAATGGCGCCGTTGCGTTCCCGGCCAAGCCCATTGTCGCTGGCCAGATCAAATTTCGTGCTCACTACGACGCTGAATGCTACCAGGGTGAGCCGAAGCTGTTCTGTAAGGACATGTGGGCAAACGGTTACGGGAAGATTGCCGTTGTCCCGAGCGTGAATCTAGAGTACAGCGATGAGGCTGGAAAGAAAATCAAAGACCTGAAAGGATATGTACAGCGGTGGACTGGCGGTGAAGGAGATGATATCAAGATCAGCTGGAAGGAAGATCCGCCGGAGAAGGTGAAGTGTATGCCGGCATACGACCACCAAGAAATGATACCATGGGATGAGGGCTTACCGAACAGGAATGGCACCGGTTGACATGGACTAGAATGAGAAGCGAATTGAGGGAATCGCCTTTATGCCACAAGCTCGATGGCTGTAGAATGGCATGAGATAAGTGGAACTCAAATTAAGGATCCGACGGACGCGGCCAGGGAATGCGTTTTCAATCAGTCGCCGCGATACGTCCTGGTGGAAACATGCTGATCCGCGAGTCTTCGTTTCAACGTCGTTCCCGGGTTTAGGGCAACCAGAGAGGAATAGCAGTGAAGCTTTCAGGCGTCGGAACGATGAAAGTGGGGAGGAAATTGCGTTCCCAAGAGCACGAGGAAGACCGAAGAGAAGGATTACAAAGGAAGAGGATCATGGTTCTTTGGATTTATGAGTAAATGAAGCTACGAGCTGCGGCACACTGAACTAGTTGAGCATCTTCAAAGATATTTATGTGTATCAAGAGTATCGCCGAGGTGAGACTGGATTTTCGCATCGCGCAAACACATCACCTTTCATTTACGAAGATTCCCTCACCACAGCTTCATCCAGCTAACTACACATAGTGATATACTCAGTACTGTATGCTATTATCATATAGCTCAGTGGAAAATGCAAAATAGGTTGTTTGATCTTAGAATTATAATCCGACTTCTCTCATGCCGTTTAAATTCGTTGCCGGCCATCGCCTTAAGCCCCAGCGCCTGGCTTGCAAGTCCAACTATTAGGATTTCTCGAATCGCCGCCAATATACGTGCTGCGATACGGCCACCTACAGTGCCGTCTTATGAAAGACACTCCCAAACTCTCGGTATCGTTCTCATACTTCACACCCTCTATCGTATCCGGTGCCGTGCCTTCCTCTACCCAACGCACCATAGCCGTTAGGACATTCCCACTTGGGTCCAGTGTTGCATTGCCTGCACTTGTCTGCCCGATCATCCATGCGCCGGCACCACCTGCGCAATGGCTCATGCCGCTGATTCGGAAAAAGCGGTAGAAGCTGTCCAGCTCAGAGGATTTCTGACCCATGGTGCGCGAGACGTGATCGTAGTACCGCGGCGAGTTATCAGAGCTAATTATGGGATCGGCTTGTCCATGATAGTGAAGAAGCTTCCCGCCCGCATCGCGGTATGGCGCAAGATTTCCATCCCAAGACTCGATGTCGCCTGGGTCTATGGTGTACGCGGCGTCGTAGTCGTTCGGTCCAATGGTTGCAGCATTCCAATTTGGGTTGTTGTACACGGCGTAGCGGTACCAGTCTGAAGTGTAAGGGAAAGGCTCGCCATTGTAATATATCTCAGGTGCGCCGTTCAGTTCACTACCAGGTTGCATGCGTGGGTAGACCAGATGACCGCCATTGCCGTATAGTGGTTGGAAGATGAGGCGAACCGTGAGTGCTTGCTCGGGAGTTAGACAAGTCGAGGCGTTGGAGGTTGACCCGCTGCAGATCAGAGATTCGGGACGATAGTCACAGAGTAATGGGTCTTCGATGATTCCATCAAGTACACCATCAATGCCGTCACATTGAGCCATGATGTCGCTTGCCACGATGGTGTTCCACTGTTCAAAGGAGACAAAAGTGGAAGAGTCTGGTGTACCAGTTAAGAGCAGGAAGTGACCACTCCACGCACTGAGATTGTTGAAAGCAACTGCTGGAGCACCGGCGACAATACCATCGAAGTCATTGGGAAACATCTGGGCCGATTTTATTCCTTCCCTGCCTCCTGTAGAGCATCCCAGGTAGTAGGACTTATGTTGCGCTTGGCCATAGAATTGTTGAACAATCTCTTTTCCGATCACAACGTTCGTGTGTATGGATCTCCAGGCAAAGTCTGTGACCACGTCTGGATTGTTGTAGAATGGCTCGCCAGATGTTCCATTGTGGCCGTTGTTGGCTCCAACTGTTGCAAATCCAAGGGCCGTTGCATATGCCACATCTACATACTGAATACAGCCATCCAAGCCGCCATTTCCAGTACTCAGAAATCTTCCTGTCCATTGCTCTGGGAGCCATGCTTCCATAGAAATTCCTGATCTACTGGAGGTTGCAACGTACATTGTGATGCGGCATGTATTCGTAGAGACAATTTGGGAACCCTGTGTACAGGTGGCATTGTCATCTGGAAAACTCAAGTTGGTTCCTGCGGGAAGATATTGAGAGAACCATACGGTGGTATTTGCCAAATGAAGTTGGCCAGCTATTGAATTGCAATGACTCTCGAACGAAGATACTCCACGCTTTTCCGGAGCGGAAGCAACGAGGGCCAGTAGAGATGAAAGAATGAGAAGCAAATTCAGTCGAAACTTCATTTTGAATTGATCTGAGAATCTCGGCTTGTGTGGAATACGGGATAATTTGACGAGGCGAGACAAAGACAAGCTTCTTCACGAACTCATATATCTCCACTTCTTCGGTACTCGAATCAAAACCTCTGCTCTATACGGTATTGCCTCGGATTGTCATTTTCGAAGCAGCGGTAAGTTTGAATAGCAATTCTTCGGCATTGGGCTTGATCGGCTTTACATTACGGCAGTTAGATTCGAATAGATGTCCCTACAGATGGAAGCGAGATCCAGCTCGGCAGAAGCAAATGACCGGCGTGCATGCATCTAAATGACTATCAAGCTTTAGCGGTCCATGGAGGATGGGAAAGGATGTAAACTTGCATGAACGCTGCGGAGAAAGGCTGGGGTATTGCCAGGAACATGGAGTTTAATGAATGGAAAAAGCGGAGGGTGGGCAACCGGCAGTCGGGCGGATCTGAGGAGAAGGTTCGCCTTGCCCTTGAGCTCTGGCTATTACGGTAGTGAAGAACGGGAGATGATTGACGCTCAGAGCAAGTCCATAAGATGGATAATAGTATAAGAAGCGGGGCTTGCCAATCTATCGTACATCTTTCAATCATGAAAGCACTGATTCCTTATCGTTGACCGTTGGTAACGACTCGTAGTGTCCTCCAGTAGGTTCGAAACAGTGTCGTAATTGCTCAAGATGTGAGAGCACTTACTCTATCTTAATTCACCTTACGCCGTAAATAATAGTATGAGGTCCATCAGCGCTCTTGCTTGTATGTGAAAGATGAATTGCGTACGCAGTATGCTAGATGAAGGAATGACGCCGTTTGGCGGTACCCTGGGAATGCTCGATCGCTAAAATCAATCTTCAATGGTAGAAGCACGTACAGTAACTACCTACGGTACTAGCAGTGGGTAGTGAACGTATTTCAATACTCTACCATATGAGCGAATTGCCCGTGCATGGCGCCGTAGCAGTCTGGGACTCGCATCTTGACTTCAGTACGAAATGAACATGGTGAGTGTCGAGAGAGGTCTCAATGTCTCAAATGATTTGGTAAGCTTAGTTATAGGTATGTTAGTTAGTTAGCAATTAGCAAGTTGACGAGGTGAGCCAAGTCTGGGGTTGGAGACGTCTTTCGTCACTCTGCACGTTCCTGCGACGTACGTGCCCTTAGAGGTAGAGGTAGAGTACTCCGTACTCCCAGACACCCTCCAAAACGGTCGTCAGCTCCACCAAATTATACAATTACCACCATATCCGCCTTATTGCTTGCCTGCCAGATCGCAACATAACTTCCCGCGCCGCGCAACTCATCTGAACATTTTCCGCTGTTCTTCGCAGCTCCGAACAGTGGTCAATCGTTGATACCGGAAACAAACGCCTTCCTCGAGCGTCATCTCTCAAACTTCCACCGCAGCAGAAGGAATTCCTGCAGTTGCTCCTTCGATGAAATATCCCATTTTCACACGGACTACGACTCTTCTGCGAATGTTAAACTCGCAACCGACTTGAGTGAACCACGGTCGAAACAACCGAATCCTGCATACAAAGTTGGCTGCCAGTTGACTGGCACAATTTACCGAACTTGATGGACGAAGGCTAGGCTTTGAAGCCGCCTCATAAGGTCGTACTAATCACCATGGAGGATCACAATGATGAAGACAGAGATGAGTCCTCAATCGTACGTCTGAAAATCTCTTCTTTCTATTTCCGGATCGGTGTATACCAGCTACACTGGTACAAGCTTCTTAGTTGATTTCAGTATCATCGCTAAAACTTCACGTAGAGACCAGTCTCGTCGCTGCGAAGCCATTTTGAGAACATGATTAGCGCGAAGACGACGCTCTCTCAGACCCCTACGACTGCGAACCCTCCGCGCCGACCGTCTGGACCCAACAATTTTGATTCTCTATCTGACAAGAGTAGGATAGATGGAAGGACTTCGCTCGATGTACCTAGAAATACCTCTAAAGTACGACCAATATCCATGGGTCCACCCTCTCCTCCGCGCTCTCCTCGGGGCTCACCACCTAGATCTCCTCCGTTAGTTACCGTGGACTCTCCAAATTCACCACCGAGACACTTTGATTCACAGAAAACATTGTCAATTCCTTCATGGCGGTCTCACGAAGAGTTCGCTAAGCAAATATCCTCACGCTCTAATTCACCGTCTAGCGCGGTGCGAAGCTTCAAGATACCCAGTAGATCCGCGACACCTTCTTTAGACATACGAAACGTACCCAACCTCTCAACGACTTCTACATCTCTCTCAACGGTTGATCCACAAAAAGATACTCAGCATAAGTCTTCAACGGCGACTCCGGTTCCTCCTCCAATTAACCGAGCCGGTAAACCTAGAATATTCTCGCAAAGAACTGTGCCGGTGACCCCGGACCGACGGGTTAGCGAGACTCTGGCTCCCGAAGCTGCAGGCGAAAAAGATGATGAAAGAGTATCCCCGTTCAGCACACCTCCGAGCGAGCCTGAGAGCCCACTTGCCGCAGACTCGAGTCCACCTCCAATCCCAGATCGTTCGAAGCCTCGACCAGCGCATGTTCCTGGCAGAGACTACTTTGCGTTCTTGCCAACTCAACACTCGAAACAACCCATCCAGCACCAGAGTCAGCCCACTGCGAACGTGTTTCGGCCAGAAGGTGATACTAAGAAACGGCACGTTCTCCCTCCACCAGTTGACTATGCCGATACTGCAGAAGAACGACCGGCTTTACCGGCTCGAAGAGAGACTGACCAGCCACGAATCCGTAGTCGATCACCTAGACCTCCTCCACCTCCTCCAGAGTTGCATGTTCGGAAATCTATGGAATCCTCACGCACAGTCTATTCGAACCGGCCATCTATGGAGTCATCTTCTAGGCAATCGCTTGATAGTCTTGTATCGGATGCTAACTCAAAGTTCCCGCCTCCTCCAAAGCGAATACCAGCGACAACTCGAAAAACCCATACTCTTCCTACACCCAACCGTGGACGCGAAGAAGAGCCTCCGCCAATGCCTGCTAGACCATCGATAGACTCTGCACGTCCGTCAATGGATGCAAGGCGCGAGAGTCCTGCAAGAAACAATGCTGCTGCTGGACATGCAGATTCTGAAGACGAAGAGTTGGATTTGATGGCAGAAAGACAAGGCTCTTCTCTCACCGAGTATCCTGACTCGTCACAAGCAAATCGCCGACCGCCTCATTTCCCATCATCCATGCACGAAATACCGACAGGATACGACACAAAACTGTTTGCGGTCTGTGGAGAAATTGTCTGTACGACTGGTTACATAACGAGAGCTTGGAATATCATAACTGGAGAAAAACTCATGAGTCTCAGCCACGGTGAAACAACAAAAGCTACTGCCGTTGCATTCAAACCTGCGAAGGCGGTTGAAGATGAAGGCAAGCGTCTGTGGCTAGGGATGAGCACTGGCGATCTCATCGAGATTGATATTCCTTCTCAGTCTGTGGTCAACACACGTACGGGATCTAATGCTCGATTCCCAGTGGTCAAGATTGAGCGCCATGGCTCCGATATATGGACTATTGACGAAGAAGGCAAATGGCTTGTTTGGGTCTCCTCTGAAGATGGATGCCCAAGTCTGAGCAATACGCCAACGGTGTCAAGAATTCCTGTTGGCTTTGGATTCTCCATGATTGTTGGTCATGAACTTTGGGTCGGCTACGGCAAAGAACTGCGAATATTCGCCCATGATCCATCTACTCGCATGGCAACACAGGTCCTATCCAAGGCGCTGGCGCAGCCTGGAGTTGGCGATGTTACATCTGGTGCAACAATCAGTTCCCAATCAGACCGTGTCTATATTGGTCACATTGACGGAAAGGTAACAATATACTCTCGCAAAAACTACGAATGTCTAGCGGTTGTCAATGTCAGCCTATACAAGATCGCATCACTCGCCGGTGTTGGTGACTCTCTATGGGCTGCCTTCAACACCGGTATGGTATACGTCTACGACACAACTACTACGCCATGGAAAGTCAAGAAAGATTGGAAAGCCCATCACAACACCATAGCTGGAGTGATAGTGGACCGCACGTCTATTTGGAAACTCGATAGATTGCAAGTCGCGACCCTAGGCACAGATCAAATAGTCCGGCTTTGGGATGGAATGTGCCGAGATGACTGGCTGGAGAGAGACATGCAAGAGCATGACGCTGAATACTGCGACTTCCGAGAGGTGTCATGCCTGGTCATGACGTGGAACGCTGGAGCAGCTAAACCTACAGCAATGCGCAACGATGAGCGAGACAGGAACTTCTTCCGGGATCTCCTCAGAGGCCCGAAGCAACCTCCAGACATTCTTGTCTTTGGTTTCCAAGAGTTGGTCGATCTCGAAGATAAGAAAGTCACAGCGCGAAACATCTTCAAGAGCGCCAAGAAGAAGGATGACTCGCAAAAAGAGCACATGGCACATCAGTACCGAGCATGGCGGGACCACCTCAACCGCGAGGTGGACGATATCATGGGCTCTGCCAACAGCTACGTGCTGCTACACACGGCTGATCTGGTTGGTCTGTTCACGTGTGTGTTTGTGCGCGCAGCAGAGCGCAGCAGGATCCGCGAGGTTGGCACGGCCGAAGTCAAGCTCGGAATGGGCGGCATCTACGGCAACAAGGGCGCACTCATCGTGCGCTTCATCCTCGACGACTCAACCATCTGCTTCATCAACTGCCATCTGGCGGCGGGACAGCGGCAAACCGTGCACCGCAACAACGACGTGGCCGCCATCATGGAGTCGACTGCACTGCCGGCGCAGATGGACGATGATGAGCGCGCGGCGCACTATGTCGGCGGCGGCGACGGCAGTATGGTGCTGGACCACGAGATCTGCGTGCTGAACGGGGACCTGAACTACCGGATCGACGCGATCCCGCGCGACACGTGCGTGGCGGCGGTGCAGAAGGGCGATCTGGCGAAACTGCTGGAGCGCGACCAGCTGCTGCTGAGCCGCAAGAAGAACCCAGGCTTCCGCCTGCGCGCCTTCCAGGAGAACCCCATCACCTTCGCTCCCACCTACAAGTATGACGTTGGTTCCGATGCGTACGACTCCAGCGAGAAGCGCAGGAGCCCGGCCTGGTGCGACCGCCTCTTGTACCGCGGCGTCGGCCGCATCAAGCAGATTGAGTATCGCAGGCATGAGGTCCGCGTGTCGGATCACAGGCCCGTCAGTGGCGTGTTCAAGCTGCGGGTTAAGACCATCAATCCAAAGCGCAGGATGAAAGTTTGGGAGGAAAGCGAACAGAGGTTTGAAGAGGTGAGGGAGAGAGTTGCGTGGGATATCAAGTAAGTTTGCCATTTGCAATGCGAAAAGTTTTCATCGCTGACGAGGTTTGAACTCAGGCTGGACTATCTAGTGAATGTTTTCGGCCTGTCTCAACGTGATGCTGAAAGGCTACTGAAAAAATGAAGTGACGGATGTAATGGCGCTTAATGGACGGAGTAAACATCTGAATGGCTCGCGTGAGCATAGATTTGCTATTCTGCATGGCATTGGGAGTTCTGGAGGTCTACCGCGACAAAATTGAGGTAGCATATACACTCGTTACTGAGCTGCAGCAGCTCAAAGAATGAGTACGGGAATCCTCTATGATCAACACTAGTTTTGGCATATCTGCCTACTAGCATCCTACATGAGCATTTTCCAGTCTTGGGATGATTTTACGACGTGACGAAGCCATCTGCAACAAACAACTTTGCCATAAGTCCAACAGATCTACCTCGTATTCGCCGAAAGTGATGCCATCTTGTGAGAGAGCCACAATGCCCCGAAAGTCCAAGAAAACAAGCTTGGCTGCCTAATGACTTCGCTCCTTCATTTCCCAGTTACGGTCACAAATGGCTATATTCGACAGTAGGTCTTGTTGAATATAAACCGCCAAGCACTATGACTGAGTACGGAGTTCCGTATTTTGATCTACCTAGTGGTAATCTACAAATCTCAGCATAACAGACCTAGGGCTACGACTTGCGTATGAGTTTACGAAGGGCGCACACGAAGGGCGCATATCTTCTAATTTAAATAAGGTAACTTGGTAGGGCTATGAACCTTGAGCCTGATTATTGACTTGCTTGGTAGCCCCTTGTTATAATCCACGCGGTTGGAGAATCCCGTCTTCGCATCTCTGATATCGCAATATCTCGATCGTCAACCCCTCTTTGCACGACGATAAATCAGAACACAATGAACGAATCTACCGAAAGAATCAATGAATGGAAGAATCGAGCGCCGTACAGAGTTCACGAACCAAGTGAAAACTTTCTCGTTCGATACAATGGCAACTGTCAGTGCGGAAAGGTGAAGTATCAACTTTCAAGGCAGGAGCCATTGGATTCTAAGTTTTGTCATTGTACGACTTGTCAAATGCTACATGGTTCGTATTCTTTTGAGATATCTCCGCCGAGGTCGTGTTCATGGTCCAAATCTAGCTAAATGAACTTTGACAACTAATGCGATGACTGCCAATAGCCGCGCCATTTCAGTGGGCTGCCATCTTCCACAAGGAAGACATCAACTTTATCAATGGCCATCGCGATCTTGAATGGTACGATCCGAGCACGAAGACGGTCGAACATACACTTCCATGTAAAGTACGATGTGCGCACTGCCACACCCCGATTATGGACGAAGGGAGAAGAATGATTCTGCTTTTCCCGTCCTTAATCCATCTGAGGACAGATGAGGATAGAGCGGTCTTCAAACCCAGGTTAGTCCGCCTCACTCTCAGCCTTCGCGGCAGTAAACGTACTGCTTTGCCGCCGGTGAAGGACAGCCGGATGGCAGTGATTGATATCGGAACACGTGGCTGACAAGGCGTAGGTGTCACATATTCTACAGCCAGAGAGTGATGGACGTTCCGGATGGACTACCGAAATGGTCTGGAATGGATCGAGCGAGTGATTTGATTGAGGACAGTCCAGCTGGGTTTGTTGCTTGAGCATGAGAGAAAACGAGAGGCGGAGTGGATTGAGCGCTTTAGGAAAGGAGAGAATATGTGAAATGCGCAAATAGAAAGATCGGTTACATTTGCTCTCTAAAAGCAGCCTACAATCTGGATCCATCAAAACCTGTTGTGCGACATTGTGAGACCTGGGAGGCTGGGAAGTAAGCACTCAAGCTTAGTCAGTTGTCATTGGTTTCAGAAATCAAAACGGAGAGGCTGTAGGCATTTAGACAAAGAATATAATTTCTACGCGATGCCAGAAGCTAAAGGGTCAAGGCTGCAACACTGTGAAAAGGTGTTTCCCATCGTGTTGATCCTTTTTGGACGGCCCAGTGACTCCGAGCACGCCGAGAAGTCTCACTTCGCCTCTCCCCATCCTACACACTCAAACCCATCGAACACTCGGTTTCCTGAGAACTTTAGACATTAAACGGACCCGACGGCACCGACAAGACGGATTTTCAAGCTGTGCGTGGGGTTCTTTTTGGCCGGTGGTCGCGTCGGAGGTTGCCACGCGCGTGGCGCCACTCAATACCTACCATAACTCTACTCTACATGCTACGCACTTCGTCTGGAGCCTTCCACTGACCGACTCCTGATCGCCACGCACACGAAAAACTTCGTCAAAAGGCAGGTGGGCATCCATCATCGAGAGAGGCTGGAGACGTGCCGGTCTCCGTGGCGAACAGACCTTATCTGGTGAGTGCTTGTATTTTATTTCAAACCTGCAGCCATAATTGCTTTTTCGCAGCGCCCGAAAAAGTTCCAGAGCGCGGCGATCACGTGTGCGTCGGCTCGCAAGGCTTAGATTGCGCGCTGGAAGGCTCCACCTTTCACCCATTACACCTCAACTTCTCTTCCATATCATCAAAGAGCATCACGAGCCCGGGCTGGACGCTTGCCGGTGTCTTTTCCGTCTCTCCTGCATTCCCCCATGGTGCTTCTCCGCGCGTTACGGCTTTGAGCGTTGAATTGACAATGGCCTCTCCCCGCAGCAACTTTTTCGCCTTGTCCACGCGAGGTTCGGTGTTCCGGACGCTCGCATGATGGCATCCCCAATCCCAAAGCGCAAGCGTGAATCAAGCTATTTCGATTCTGCTCGTTTGCGCAAGAGGCAGAAACCCGTCAACTACGAGGAATCCCAGAATTCCCAGCTGCATTCCACGCAGCCCGTCCACAGCCAAGGCGGGCTGTGGACTGCACGTGCCATTCTCGCCGAGAAGGTCGTCAAGGGAAAGAAACATTATCTCATCGACTGGGAGGGCACCGATCCTGCCACCGGCGAACCTTACGAACCTTCTTGGGGCAATCATTGCACCGAAGCTCTTTTGAAGGAGTGGCGGCGGCAACGTGCGGCACGAGGCTCTCGCACTCCAAGCCCATCCCGGGACGACGAAGCAGCATCAGAGACAAAGCCATCAATACGACGACGACGTCCCATCGCCGAAAGTGAAACGCCTGCCTCGTCGAGGCGACGTTCATTGGCCACTCCATCTCGGCAATCACGGGCTCCATCTACTAGAGAAGATTCAACAGCGCTTTCCAGGCGAGACAGCCTCCATTCGGTAGAGGCCGGTCCACATTTTCAGTCTGACCGTGCGGATCGCCTTGACGTCCTCCGAACGCAGAAGACTAATTTTGATCACGACGTATACGAATCAATCTCGTTGCAAGCGGCGCGATACTCGCCGGACTCAAAACCATCTCCAAAATCACCGCAATCCCCTTCACGTAGTACTTTCCCTTCTCCACCTCGTGAATCAGGCACGATCATTCTTGACTCGCAATCACCTCCACCAGAACTTTCGGCATCTGATCAAGGCCTCCCACAGCCTGAAATTCCCTTAAGCATTTCGGTAAGTTGCGATTCCACGGTTGCCGCGTTGCGATTCCATGGTTACGGCGTTGCGTGCCAAGGGTCGGAGCGCTGTGGTCACGTGCTCGATCAAAGCGAGAACTTCAATAAGGCTGCGGGCCGCTGCCATTGTAGTTCCCTCTATTGTAGTTGCCAGAAGGCTGACATCAATAATAAGCGAGTCGACAATAACACACAAGACCTCACACCTTCAAATATCGTTCCAGCTTCAGCAACTCCTCAGTTTGACCCAGTCAAAGACTGTTGTCCAATACATATCGACACCGAACTTACTGTGAAACCAGAGACTGTCTTGCACGAAGAGATCAACGATATCGCATCTTCAAATCTGCTAGAACCTTCGCCACCACCACATCAAGCTTACCCTACGTCGAATTCGATTTCGGCTGCACCGTTGCCCGGGGAGCATATCGCGACCTCCACCGAATCTGATCAATCTATTACTAGTAACATCGTCTCTCAATCTCTTCTCTCCCAGAACGAAGCTCAAGTAGCACCGTCTCCACCGGCAGCACAACCGCCACAACCTATAGAACTGCTCACCGCGGCAACCAAACAACCTACTAGTCAAGTAGACTGGGATAGCTTCTATCGTATAACGGACGAGACAACATTGACCCAAGGCGAGACAACAACTTGTTCTGATATTGTGAACCTCAGTCTCACAGAACCATCTCAACCTGCCGATCCCATAATACAGTCAGCAGAAGAAGATCAACCTCAAAACTCAGACCCGGCTTCAATTGCCGTTCTCGAGCCAAGCTCAATCTTATCTCCACCTCAACATCCGTCCCAAGTACCTGACAGTGCTCCTCCAGCGGTTGTATCGAGTCGGGGCAAACCCCAATCTTCCGGGATGGCCGCAACTCGACGCTCAGGCCGAGTCATAAGGCCGTCGGGCTCTGCCACTCCATCCGGCGAAGCGCCGTCTAGCCCTCGCAATAATACTGTTCGGTCCAGCCGGAATAGTTCTCAAGCACTTTCTCGCCGGACGAGAGCCGTGTTAAGGCGAACCGACGCTACCGGCAGTCCAGCGGATTCAGCCAGTTCCAATGAGAAACTTGAGCAACTCCAGACTGGCGATGCCAACTCGGTCGAGGGAGATGCTCCTGATTCTCCACCTAGCGTTGCTCCAAAACAGGAATCAGCGGCATCCAGTCCCAAGCGTGCCGAAGGTGATGACCGCGGTACGGCTCAACAGATGAGCGGGCGCGAAATGTCTCCAACGTCTGTAGATGGCGTAGAAGTTAAAGATGCATCAGCTTCGTCTTCGAGCACTTCCGATGAGGAAGCGGAACAAGGCCCAACGTTGGATATGATGGAATTCATCGTTCCTTTGCCAATGACGGGCAGCGCGATCGAACAGTACACGAACACCTTGGCTTACAATGCTTCGGTCACGCGCAAATTCTGTGCTAAGACGTGGCCAGAGGACGCTGCTGTCTACGGAGAGGCTGTCGCCTTGATACAAACACTGCGTGATATCACCTTGAACGTGGACTTCACCAACAAAACACTCAGCAAAGACGATGCCAACGATCCTGTCATGCTTTCAGAATGGTACCGAACAATCAGTTCTAAGTTCAAATTTCTTCACCATTTTCTCGAAGAAGTTCAAGGACAGCCGATCCATGTTGTTGTGGTCTGGAAGCGTGAGGGTTTGGGTACTATGCTGGAGAACTTCTTCACGGGCATGTCCATGCCTTGGGTGCGAGCTCACCAACTTACGGATTCTAAAGACGTCTTAAGCGAAAAGTCGTTCATGATTACCATCCTGTCTGTAGATGGCAGTGGCGTCGAAAACATCACAAAGGCGCCGGACTTACTACTCACAATGGACCAAAGCATCGACGTTAATGAACCTTATATTCAATCTCTCCGCAAACTCACCACCAACTTGGAGCGGCTTGTGCCGGTGTTGTCGCTTGAGGTCCTCAATTCTATCGACCATATCGACCATAGCATTGCATCTTCATTCACCGGGACGCAGAGGCTTCGCCTTCTTCTACACTGCGCTGCTACGCTCAGAAAGTCTGCTGGTCGACTCAAGGGATTTCCACCAATCAAGGATGCAGCCATGGAAGTTGCCAGCTTCGTATCAATGAAGGGAAGCGAAAGCACGTGGCCATTGCCACCCATCGGTTCACTTGATGATCAGGAAGTCTGGGGTCTAGTTCAGGCAGAAGTACCTCTCCCACCAACACCACCAGGAAAATCGCCATCTCCGGGTCGAAGAAAGCGACGATTCGACGCGTTCCACCCGCGGCCTGACGAATGGGAGGTTGAGTCTGAGCCGGCTAAGCGGATGCGGATGACTCCCCAAGCTGATGGAGACAATTCACCGATGCGAATCACTGATTCTGCTGCTGGACCATCCTCCAACGATGAGAAGACAGCCATGAAATCTGAGGAACAATCTTGGTGGCGTGAACAAGTCAAAGCTGCCGAGACACGTGCCCAGGAGCAAGAAGCGGTTGCCAAATCGAAAGAAGAGCTGCTTCGAGCAGAGGCAAAGCGTTGCCAGGAGCTTGAGAAGACAGTCAGCGAGTTGCAGTATCGCTATGAAGACCAGTCTAAGGAAGCTCGTCTTCTCAAGGGCAAAGTGGAAGAACTGGAGACATCTCTTGGCATGGCACAGAAGCAAAGAGAGTCTCGAGACAATACTATCGTGACTTTGAAAGAGGAGATTACGCATTTGAATAAGGATCTCAGTGATGCTCGCAGTCTGTTACTGAACTCCGAGGTTCCCGAAATTGCCAGACTCGAGCATCTTCGTCAGGAACGCGACATCGCCGACGAAAGAGCTCGCAAAGCGAACAAGCGCGCTGACGACAACGAGCAATTGATTGGCTATTTGCGACAGCAACACACGGAAACTGGAGAACGTGTTCTCGAACTCAATCAGCAGAACGAGGATTTCCGCACTCGCCTCCAGAAAATCGAGAAGACTGCCAGTGGAGAGGTCACCAAAGCCCGAGAAATGACACTTCAGTCACAGACTAAGATGCTCATCTCTGAGAATGAACGATTGAAACGTTTGGTCGCTGAGCGTGAACGTCTGCTCCTGAAGAAGGAAGAGGAATTGAAGCAACGCCGCCTCCCCATTTCGACCCGGGCTGGCAGTGTTCCCCGTAGCCCACGTATTGGGCCCACTAGTCGTGCTGGAAGTCCTGCGCCGGATAGGAGAGTTGGAGCTTTGAAAAGCAACAATAATTTGTAGGTGATCACATTCTTATCCTGGCGAGCTATCATTTGCAAAGAGACATGATGGGTGGTTGTGGTACGTGAAACATTTCTGCCAAATTCTGCAATGGAGCATAAGAATACTATGGCATAGGTTTTGTATGGAATAGATAGAAGCCGTTTGTTGCTATTTTGTGTTTCATAGTGGCCGCGTTTGTACATTTCACGGGAATGCCGTCTCGGATACCTACATAGCTTTCTGAACTTTTAGTTTGTCTTGAGAACAACGGCTAACTGCGTTCTAGTCAATCGCGACGACAACAAAAGCCTGCTCCACCCGCAGATGTTCATGACTCTGCCAACATAGCACGTTTCCAAGCGCCGATGCAACATGCGCCGATCGAGCCCCGATATATAATGGTACAGCAACCTGGACAGCGGCATTTTGATCCAACCCGCCCTCATCCCCTGGAACCTAGACCTTTGGAGTTAAAGCCGGCTGATGTGAAACCAACAGCAGGGCCAAAGTCCGCAGAACCAAAAGGCGAGTCCAAGAGCGGTCCGAGCATAGCCAGACCGTTCCCATGTACCTTTGCGCAATACAATTGCGCCGCGGCATTCACGTCGAAGAACGAGTGGAAACGACACATCAGCACGAAGCACATCCAGTTGGGATTTTGGCGATGTGACATGTGTCCTCCATCTCCTGGAATCGATCTACCAGTCTACAATGATTTCAATCGCAAAGATCTCTTTACCCAACATCTTCGTCGGATGCATGGGGGAGTTTCTCCTCCAACGCCGGGTAAAGACCCACAAACACCCGGTTCGGAGCAGCCACAATCCGCACCGCAGCCGTCTTTGACAGAAGACCAAATCCAGGAGATCCAAAAGCGATGTTACAAGCAGTTGCGATCCCCACCACAAATCTCCAACTGCGTATTCTGTACGAGGATATTCCAGGGCCCGAACAGTTGGGAAGAGAGGTTGGAACATGTTGGTGGTCATCTCGAACGTGACCGCAAGAACGGTGCGAACACAGTTGACATATCAACTTGGCGTGAGGATCCGCCTCTGCGAGAATATCTTCTGACGGAAGGTATCGTCGAAATGGATCCTGTACGTGGCGGTTGGCGGATAGGCGATGGCAAACCTAGGCGTGATATGAGTATGAACATACTGCCTCAGATACCCATCTCTCCGGTCTATCCAGGAATGCCAACAGGTGGACCGCCTCCGGGCGCCTCGAAGGCGTCCGCCATCAACATTGACACAGAGTCTGAAGGATCTAGTGGAAGACGAAAACGTGGACGTCCAACCAAGAGATTTTCACTCAATGATCCACCACAGGAGGATGAAGCTGGCCATGGCGAGGATCAGGAGATGACTGACGCTCCTCCACCTCCTCCTCAGCCGCCTGGCCCACAGCAACCAATGGCATTGTCACCGCGAGCAGCTCAAGCACCAACGCCTTTCCAATCTCAAATTCCAATGCAGGCACCAATGCAATATCTCACTCCCCTCCAGCCTCGCGAGGGCCCGCTACCTAGCTTAGTTCGAAGGGAGTCCGGAGGCTACTTACCACCTCAAATGCCCGTTGGACCTCCGCCAGGAATTCCGCTGCAACCACACGAGCAGGTCATGGCGATGCCGGATCCTCAAGCGCAAGCCTACTCGCAACCGCCACCTCCTCATCCAATGTATCTGCCACATACGCACCCTCAAATGCCACCGCAGCCACAGCAAATGCCTCCGCAGCAACAACAAATGTCTCCACACGGACATATGGCATTGGCGACGGTGATGCACTCTCCGCAACAGCCTCAGCATCAGATATTGCGGCAGGCTAGCCCTCCTGGTTCGGGACCGGCGGACGATGGAAGGAAGAACAAGGGCAAAACGTTCAGGGAAGTTATTCTGTCATAGTTTTTTTTGGAGAAGCGGAGAAATTTATACGTTTGGAAGAATGAACTAAGTTGTTATACGTTTCTATAAGTACTTGTAGTTGCAAGGTGGTAGAAGTCGGCCACGAGGCAGAGGATCTGAAGTAGATTACGAAATTTGAATTCTTGTCTTTGAACATACCTGCTATGCCACTCAATTCTCGTAATTGAATTTGATGAAGAGGAAATCGATATATCCGCTATTCCCATTTTGGGAAGCATGTGATGTTGCGCAATGTCGCGGCGTTCAAACATACTTCCGACTCTTTATGTCACTGATCAATGGCCACTAGGTCTCCCTAGTCGCTCCAAGCTTTATCCATACGTCGATCAGCATCGGAGCTTAGCAATCCATCATCTGGGCCTCAGGTCTTGTTAACATATTCGCTTCTCAGTGTCATAATACTCTGACAGGCAACCGTAATTGACCTTTATTCTTTCTTTGCAAATAAGCCGACATCCTGTGTTCGAAATGGACAACGCAATGAAAGGCGGCGAGTTCCGCCATTACAATACTAAGCCGCCAGAGTCCAAAGGCAACCACGTCCTCCCACTATTCTCGCTGAAAGGCAAGACGGCCATCATCTCTGGGGCAGGCGCCGGCATTGGATTGGCCGTGGCTCAGTCATTTGCAGAAGCTGGTGCGAACGTAGTAATCTGGTATTTAAAGCTGAGTGGACGATGATCCACATAAACATCATGTTCTCAGACTTATAATCGGTCTCAGGTATAACAGCAACAAGAAGGCCTTGGACCGCGCAAAAGAGATCGAGGAAGAATACGGCGTGAAATGTAAACCCTTTCTCCTACCGTCAGTCGAATTTTCTTGAGTTCTGTGTCACTTATACTGCATACTAGGCAGAGCATATCAGGTCAACGTCCTCGACGCAGACCACGTGGAAGAAGCCATAATCGAGCAGGTAAAGCAATTCAACGGGCGGCTGGACATCTTCGTTGCGAATGCCGGTATCCCATGGACTCAAGGGCCGATGATCGGAGGCGAACTGTCACATTTCCACAAGGTTGTCGACACAGACTTCGACGGCACGTACTATTGCGCAAAGGCGGTCGGTAAGATCTGGCGCAGGCAAAAGCAGGAAGGAACGGATGCATTTGGGAACAAGCTGGAGGGCTTTACTTATGGGAGTTTCATTGCCACGGCGAGTATGAGCGGGACCGTGGTCAATGTTCCACAATTGCAGGCCGCTTACAATGCAGCGAAGTCAGCTGTCACCCATCTTTGTATGCGGAAGTCAACCAATTCCCAGGATGTAGCTGACTGAAAATAGGCCGATCTCTCGCCGTTGAATGGGTTCAATTCGCACGGGCGAACAGTGTCTCGCCTGGCTACATGGCAACTGAGATCTCGGATTTCATTCCTCCAGAGACAAAGGACATCTGGAGAGGGAAGATTCCAATGGGGTGAGTTGAGCGAGAAGTGGCATAAATCCAATTGCTAACTATCAAAAGCCGTGAAGGAGAGGTCATTGAGCTCAAAGGGACGTATTTATATCTGGCCTCTGACGCCTCTAGCTATACAACCGGTCATAATTTGATCGTAGACGGCGGCTACTCGCTGCCGTAAGATATCAAATGGAGTTCCATTCATCCAAACACCTCCATTCTAAGAGAGCCATTTCCCAGGTACTCCGAATGATTACTCCTCCCAATGGTGTAGAGACCAACACAACAAACACAGCATTCTCTTACCAGTTGATGTTGTCGAACCACTTGTACTCGCTCAACGGCATACAAGACTCTCCCCTCGCAACACCGCGCTTCCTCTTCAACTCATCATTCCACCCCAGCCAGCCACCCACCCCATCAGCAATCCAGCTCGCCCCAGCCTCGACCCTCCCCTTCCAGACTCTGCCCATAGCAGCAACGCCCTCCCTCCTCCACGCCACGCCCCACCGCTCCGCCAAGCTATCCAGCTTCGCAACGAGCCCGACGTCGGTCGCGTCCTTGAGCGCGGGCAGCTCGACGCGCGCCCAGATGCCGTCGAGCGGGGGATCGTCGTAGTCGGCGGGGGCGTGCATGACGGCAGCGGCGGCGCGCGCCTTCAGCGCGAAGGCGCGCGACATGGCTTCGTAGAAGCGCTGGCGCAGCGCGGCGTCGGCGTGGATGCAGCGGAGCGGGTTGGAGGGCGTCGGCCGGTGGTCGTAGAGGCCGCACGGCCACACGTTCCAGATGGTTGTGAGCGGCGGGCTTTGCGCGGCCGCGTACTTGAGCGCTGCGACGCTCATGTTGCGTGTGTAGAAGAGCGCGGTTGTGTGCAGTGGCGAGCGGAAGGCTGGGAGGGTGTGCGCGCTGAACCACGACTCTGTGTAGGTGTCGATGGATGCGCAGGGCACTTCTTCGGCTGATGAGGGCGCTTGGTCGTCGTAGCTGAGGGGGTGAGAGCATACGGTTTGGAGGGCGAGGAGAGAGAGGCAGATTATGCTAAGTGCTGCTTTCAACGAAGCCATGTTGTCTGCGGTTCGAACAGCGAGAGATGAGCCGAGCAGGTTCTTCGATGTTTTCAACCATCAGGCTCGAATATCTGAGAGAAAGACAAAGGCTTGATTGAAACAGCCCGTCTGACTCGTTCCTGCGGGGTCTTTATCACAGTTGAGATCAAACGAGCCTTATACTCCGTACTATTATTGCTGCGCCCCAATCCTGCTCGGCGGTGTATGGGGGCCAGCTCGAAGGATTTGGTGGCTTTCGGGGGTCGATTGCGAAACACCAGTATTTTGCAGGGGTTTCCCGCTGCGTTACCAAGGCTGTGCTCTATTCACGTATCATGTAGCTCAGAAATGCTCATAATCTTGTTCATTAAGTGCCTCAATATCTTGAAGCTCGTGACGCTTCAGAACCCGCATCTAGAGGGTTGAACTGGCGCCTTTGTCCCAAGGAAATGCAACTCTGTACAAGAAAAGAAAAATTGAAAGCCAAGAGACCGCCCTACACGTTCAACGCGCCATTCGTTAGTAAATTTCCGTTCGAAAAGAACGTCATTCCCGCTATGCAGAATCAAATCTCAAAAGCCTTATGCACCAGAAGCTTTGAAATCACGACGCTATTCTGTCAATGTCATCTCTAGCCCTTAAGTATTTTGTGGCGAGGTCGTCCCCTCCTGTACGGCTCTGCTCCATCCAATGCTGTGCCACACACATGGTTATTGGGTCCGTTCTCGCAGTATCATCGCCCCTCATACGGTCTCGATTCATCAGTTCGGGCTTGAAGATGTCCCTCGGCTTGGACAGCGGCGATACGGTGCGCTGAAGAAGTTCTGGATGTGTGAGATATAAGATAGCGAGTTCTCTCTCTGCGACAGCGTCGCCCTCCTTGGCAGTGATGACGTAAATCCGAGCTGCATCAGCCATTGTCCACTGCGAGACAGGTTGCTCTGATGGCGGCAGGAGAGTGCAGGGGCTGTCATCAGCAATCGTGCCTCGAGTAGATGGATTTGCAGCGTTGAGCTGTTGCTGCTGCTCAGTCGTAGGCCGGCGATCCGTGTCCTCCCGCACAATCTCGTCAGCTATCTCAATCATGTAGCGGCAAACATCCTGCTTCAGCCCAAGAGCCGCAAGACCAGCATCCCAGAATGCTTTTCCGCGAGGAGTCTTGTCAAGCATCTGTGCTGGAACAAATGCCGCAATGTACTGTAAGTCGCGGAACAATGTCTTCGGCCTGATACCAGCATCGCGGAAGAGACTTTGCAAAACCTCGATGATAGTGTCTGTACTTGGAATGCTGGTTGGAGAACGAGTGCCGGCTTTGAAATTGGCGGGCGATGTTCGACCACTTGAGGTCATGTGTGCATTCATTGTGTGAGAACGGCGTTCAGCAACGTTAGCAATGGCATCTTCGATGTTCTGTGGCTGCTGCGTTTGCACGGCGGATTCTCGAGAGCTGAGTTCAGGGACAGAGCCAAGCGTTGGCGACTGTGGCACCGTCGGAAGCGTGCTAGATCGCCCAGGATGTCTTCCTGCACGTGAAGATAACGAGGCGACGATGAGAATCTCAAGCTCATACAAAGCATGGAGCTTTGTGAACGGGTTCGGATGAGTTGCGAACTTGTTGAGAAGTCGTCGGAAGGCTACGTTGTATGGGAAGTCGAGAAGACCAGCCCTTCGTGCAGTCGAAATTCCCGAAGACCGTGCCGTAGCATCACTGGATGAGGTTGAATGCTCTCCTGCAGAACTTGTTTCCGCACCAGTATTCTGCGATGCTACTGTTGCAATTGTCGGATTACCCTTGCTTTCGAGGGACTTGCGGTGTTGTTCCTTGGCGCTCTTCATACTTCTCATACTCTTTTTCCGGGCGAGCTTCTGTTTTCTCTTCCGTTCTTCAGCGTCTTTTCGTCGTATGCACTCTTCACCGAGGTTACCGGAGAACCAAGAGTCGGTCTCACTTCCATCCGAAAATAATCTTGTTCCCAAGTCACTCAACAGGAGACCTGTGAGTGTTTGCTTCAGATCCAGTAGAAACTTTCGCTTGTCCGCAGTAACAGCGGCTGAAGGTTTGAGCAACACGGTACCCCTTGACGACGAACTTGTTGAAGGCCGGATGCTACCAGGACTGGTAGGCGAATGTGCTTGGGCTTCGAAGGGAGACCAGAAGGTTACTGTTTCGTCGATTACCAAAACCGGACTGGCATGACCGAAGTAGTCTGGCATGTCAAGGAGGTTGAGTCCTCGACTACCACTGCTATCAACGGAAGACGAAAAGCTTTGGTGAGAGGCTAGCGTTGAAATAGATCGAAGGCTGGACTCGCTGGGCTTCTGAAGGAAGTCAAGGCTCCTTGGCTGGCTCGGAGATTCGTACTCTTCGTCATTGGAAATGCTGAGCATTCCAACACCAGTCAAGAATAAGTCGCCTTTTCGTCGGCCGCCATCGAGTATCTCTTTGTCTCGACGATACAACTCGCTCGACCACAGAACTGGAGCTTCCAGTACGCTTTCACCGACAAGCTTGTTGACGCATTTATCCACTTCCAAGCAGAATCGATGGATTCTCTCTTCACCTTTGCAAAAGTTCTCAACACCATACTGCGTTAACCATCTGACAGTCATATCAGACTGATCGTCAGCGAGTTTATTGGGTCCCGCGATCCCGGAATCTGCCACCATAATGTCAAACATTTGAGACTCGGCCTTGAGCAGGAAGGTACTGGTCTTCGAAAATGATTGCGTGCGAGACTTCTGCTGACCAGCCGTTTTACCGTCGTCGGCATCGGCTGGTTGACCCATTCGCTTGAGTGCCAGCATCACGTTTCTTGCCTCTTCATAGACGGCTGATGTGAGTACCGCGTGCCGATACCACATCTTGTCGCGCAGACTCTTGAAGCTCATCATCATATCATCGATCTGTGAGTCATACCGCTCCTGAGACTGCTTAAGCCAAGCGAACCAGGCTTCAAACTCCTCAATTGCACTGAAGGACTTTCCAAGTGAATCTCGTGGACCACGAGCAAAGTAGTTCAGTAAAGGAGCATAGCCGTCGCGAATCAGGGTAAGAGACGACAATCGGCGAAGTTGATCGAGTGTTTTGTGCCAATCACTTGCGCCAACGAAATCTTGACGATGTAGGCACTGATGATAGGCAGCTTCCAACATGATAATCAAGTCGGCTTGTTTGGCGTGCAGAGATTCATCTATCTCGCTAGTACTGTGACTTCTTGGATGCTGTAGCGATGGCCGTTTCGCACCTGTTGCTGTCCGCTGAGCAATTTGATTAGACGGACCGGGTTGCGTAACTAGTTGGTGTTTGCCTGCTTCATCTCCAGAGAGTGACACCTCTGTTCTTTTGATAGGACGAGAATTCCGTAGTCGGTTTGTCGTGGTACGGTTGCTGAAGCTTTTTGATTCGCTCTCCGGAGCAAGATTCTTCGGAAGTTCAAACTCCTGCAGAAGTTTAACTACACTTTCCTTGAGCATCTGGTAGTCGGCCTCGAGGTCAATCCTTTGGGCCGGTCCTTCGTCTTCGCTGTCACTGTCACTCGCATCCTCTTCTGTATCCTCATCCTCCTCGCTGTCTTTACGCATGCGAGGACGTAATGTTTTGCCATCTGGCGAAACATAGAGTACAGCCCAGCGCTCCGCACATGGATGACATGTACCAGAAGCAGATTCGGGACCCAAAATTCGCTGCATTTCCGAACATGCCATTCGCAAACGCCGTCCGTAGTCCTCAGTCGAAGATATTGGAGCGATATCTGAGCGGTCTGGAGTTGCACTCGTTCGTTCGTTCTCATCATTCAACTTCTCTGAAGATTCCAAGAGCGGCTCACGTGATGTGCTGTCGCTTGTGACAGAAGATGCACTCATGCTAAGCACAGAACTACCGTCTCCAGGAGTTGAGACGGAAGCCGTTCGAAATGGAAGTGATGAAATTGATGACGTTGTAGATCCAAGTCCAGCTCGGGCGGACGGTTTTTCTGCTTGTTGCGAAGCAGGTCTCGGTTCAGGAAACAGCGAGTTCACAAGAGTGATAATGTCGGAGGGACATACAACTAGGAATGGCTGTACTTCAACGGTTTCTCGTGGTGATGCAACTGCCTTTGCAGGTTGCAGAACAGGTCTATTGGCCAGTCTAGGATGTCGTAGCCGATTCAGAAGATTGTCTAGATGGGTTCTGACTTCTGGCATGACCGTCACGGATTGTTTGCTAGAATTTGTCAACAAAAGCCAACGGTCGCAAATTCTGATGGAACGGATCTTACATGTTGGAAATCGTTGCCAGTACTTGCATTTGAACGCGTGAGGCAATCTCCTTGAGAATTTTTTCTCTAGCCTGCATTGGAATATGATATCCTACCATAATTCCATGGCCCTGTGTGGATCATTAGCGAACTCATCCATGTTGCTTGTTTTAGATGTGTTTACCTCTGGATAAATCAGGACGTTAGTCAAATAGTGAAAGAACCACCGATGTAATATATACGTCTCAGCACGTTGCTTGAGTCGTTTCGACTGGCCCACCTTCTTCAGAATGGCGGATCCAATCTCCATGATACCTTCTGGCATACCTCCAGCACTCGGTTCGTCATCAATGATTTCAAGCAACTTTAACACGCATTGATCAAAGAATTCGTCTGTCTCATAGACCTTGTTGATTGCAGGATCAGGAAGAGTGTTTGGCCTCGGAGCTTTCCCTTGGTTATTTTCCAGAATAGAGTGGCCTTCCTGCAGAGCGCTCATGAGAAATAGCTCTAGATTGGCTTTCGCCGGCCAATCTCGCATTCCGGCAAATGTGTCAAGAACACCGCGTACCAACGCCTCACCCCCTACTTTGTCTTCGGTTATCAACCTCGCACATGTCATTGCCCAAGCATCCGTCCGGCGGAGATCTTCGCTTGAGTCAGGTCCCGAAGAACTTGCGAAGATGGTGTAGATGAGAGTGGAAAGAGGATCATGCCGCTGAAAAGACAAAAGCCGCTCCACCGGCGTCGGAGATGCGGATAGAGAAGCAAACTTTTTTGCATTTCCACTTCCTTTGCCCGATGCAAGAACAGAGTCCTTGGAACCTGCTATGGGCCTGAAACTGGTGAGAACGGCCAATTCATCGTTGGACAAACTAGCAATGCGCGTAGCCAGGAAATCCGGGTTAGTGCGAATCTCAGAAATAAAAGACAAAAGTTCCACTCGGATTTTTTGGGGTATCTCATGCATGAACGTGGCAAACGAAGTCGTGGATTCCACTTTGGTGGCCTTGCTTCGAGGCTCTATATCTGGCTCCAGTAAAGCATAGCGGCGCAGAGCTTCACATGAACTGCGGACGTCATGGATGGCATTGTATAAGAGGGCAAAATGGCGGATGCTGTGCAGGTCATTACTCCGGAAATGGTCAACTAGCGTTCGGTATGCCGCCTCTCCGCAATGGATAAGACGAGACGAAAGTGCAGCAGATACAAGCCACCGGTGAAGTCGTACTCTTGCCTGAGATCTCCGTTGTTCCTGGTATCTTTCTAGCCTTATAAGATGCGCGAGCTCGGAAAGGGAGGTTGTAGACTGTGTGAGGGCAGACACAGGCATACTAGAGTCGGTATACTGCGACTTATCGTGTTGAAAAAGTCGTGGATGACGTCCAAGGGGAACAGACTTGGATGTTGAAGGGAGTGGCAGCCTGGAATTGGATGACTCGGCTTCATCGAGCCTTTCGGCAGCACCTTGTGGCACGCCATCTCCTTCTTTCGAGCGGATTTCGGCAGGCTGGGGTCTTGGAGGACTAGGTTGACGAGTCACAGAAGGACGTGGAGGTTCGTGGCGTGAATCTGAAGGAGACGGAGTAGAGCGTCTCGAGGAGGCGTGGGTGATGGTGGGCGACACGGCTGAGAGAGGTGAGCCGATTGATCAGTCTCGGAGAGGATGGATCATGGTTTGCAGCATTGCATGATTCGAGGAATTTCACTGAAAGTAAACCTACGAGGCGTGCTGGAAGCCGGTGGAGGCGGAGATGAAGAGTGTTGACTGGGCTTCATCCTGCCGTGTAGCGGACACCGGCCTGGCAACTCGCTACTAGACCATAGCGGATACACTGAGTGGGCTGGAGACGGTGCAACCTCGACGCGATACGCGATTTCGGATTATGTCGAGGCTATATAAGAGGCATTGACGACCGCAGGTGATGCGCTGTCGCGATGCTGGCGTGTATTATCGATACCGGGCGGCGCTGCTCGAGGGATGATTGGCCGCAGGGTCCTCTCGAGTCCACGCGATGGCGACGTGTGGTGTTGAGACGGTTCAGGCGAACAATCGCCAAAGAAGACGGCGAGAGCAATGGGTAATATGAAAGAATGCAGTGCGGTCGTGGCAAACAACTGCCTCGAGAGATTTCTGGCGCCAGCAACGTTCTGCTTCCCAAAGCGAAATCACTTGCAGCTGGGACAGCTCATAGAGGGCCTGGGGCGAATCAGCGCACCGAGCCAGAGTCTTCTCCGGCTGCCATGCACGAGGGCATGAGGGCATGTCCGACACGTCCGTTTCTGGCCGGCTGCAGCAATTGACGAGAGAGCCTGCATCTGGCTCGAAATCTTGAAGCTTCTTCCACCACCTCCAATCCTCTCTGACGGTGGAACCGCGAATGCTACGGCCATTAATTACATTGCTGGCAAAGGCGCCGGCCGAGTAGGTCGCCGCTACGGTCTCTCTTTGCCGCTCGTCTATCCACCAATACTTTGGTATTTCTCAGCTGAAGCCGGACGTTGGCCACTGGCCACTCGGATCGCGGGTGCGTTTTGCTTTGATCGGCTGGAAGTAAGAGGCCATGAGCGCGCCACGACACAGTGAGGCTCGAGTCGCAGAAAGGGTGAAAATTGGTGCGGGATCTGAGACCCCATCGACCGGACACCACATGCAGACGCTGGATGGAACGTGCATGGCAAAACCCTGACTTGGTGCGCTGTCACTGGTCGATTGGTGTGATGCGTTGGCAACTCGCTGCAGCACGTCTGCTGCTCACGGTTCGTCAATTATTAGTCGCATCTCACCTTTTTCGATAGGCCATCACTTTGACGGCCAATTCCCTTCCGATTTGAAACTATACTTGACACTGCGTTGAAAGAATGCCAATCGCCCTCAACCACTATATGCCGTCATCTTTTAAGTAATTGCTCAGGTATAAGAACCTGAATCGCATGGATGCCACGTATTCCAAACCAAGTTTGTTCGCTACAACCTCAGGTCCCAAGACTGGCGTGAAGCACACAACCTCCAGATGCGAGATGGTTTTGTTAATTGGTAGACGTCACCTATAGCAGTTCAGTTCATCACCTGTCGGCGAAAGCAACAACAAATGAAATACATGTCCCAGCCGTGTCTTCAGCTCATCCGTATGAGCATTTAACGCAGTACTTCAGTTGTGAGGTATTTTCAAAAGGTAGGTAAGCGGCAGTGCTTGATGTATCCTGAAGGTTTCGTCAGAAAACACGGCAAATAGGATTACTGGTAGTTGCATACGGCGGCTACCAGTCCTCGAAATACGAACCTTTGCTGGGCAGTCTTTCAAGTAGAGTATCGTATACGGGCGAGGTCCGTGCGCTCATGTTTGACGCACAGCTTGTCAAGCGCTTCCAACGTGTCTCCACGATGCGGCTCAGATGCAACGGCGATCATTTGAAACGGAAGGCAAAAATCTATCGAGCTAGGGGGTGGTGCGGGAGGAGTTAGGGTTTCGAAGGAGAAGTGCAGGGGAGATGGTTTCGACCCTTGAAGTATTCTTGTGGTACAGACAATTTTTAGAGTCGTTGAATTCCAGGTTACGAGTGAAAATGGTTGGAGAGATGTTTCTGGCTTGGCCTGTTCTCTGTCAAGCGTTATCTGTGGCAAGTGCGGAAAAGTTTAGAGATTTAGACCTTCAGGTCACGATACGAACGAATGTAACTGTTCGCAAGGGGTGTTTCTGCGTTAGTATTTTCACTGTCAAGCATGGTCTGTGAAAAGGAAAAGGAGAATGTTAGAGCTGTGGAGTCCCAGGGTACGAATGTAACTATTCAAAGTACCATTTTGGCCAAACAGCTTGCTCCCAATGGGGTCATTGCCCCTTGAATGACATTGCTCCTCTCAATAGTGGTGCAATTCGTTTACGGGTATGCTGTATTTGATTTTGCTGCCAGACAACCTGCTGTGTACTCTTACCGAAGCTCAACTTCGGCCCTTTCCATCCTGACAGTCCAAGTTCCTCTGTTGCAGCATTCTGGAAGCGCTCTATAGTTGCGTCTGAAGCCGAGTGCATACTTCTAAGAAACAGCTCTTTCTTGAAGCCATCATAGTCGTCAGTGAAGGCTGTCATAATGCCATATACGTCTAACTGACGATGGTCACAGAATTCGTCCAAGGATTTTGAAATAGCATCTTCTGTAGCAGGATTGCGCTCCTGGTCTGCCTTGTCAACCAGGAACTGAAGCGACTTAACAACAGTGCTGATGCCCAGTTTCTTGCCGTTTTCTTCCCATTCCTTGTAGTCTTTCCGTAAAATATCATTCAGACACAAATGGGTAATGTCCTGTTTGGCGTTGTATACCTCGCCATGGAGCTTCTGTCGATCATACTCTTCTCCAGGATGTGCTGCGGCTCTGATCTTTGTTTCAAGATACAGCGCTGCCTCTTTGTCGTGCGATGTAACCTTACCGGAATCTTTTAGGCACACCGAGTCAATCAAGATGCTGGAAATAGCCATCTTAGCCATCTCTGCATTTAACTCCTGTGAGCCTTCTGTGGTTGAGGCCGATATGTTGTCCCAACTCTTGCGAACGAACTCTGTTACGAGACTTGTGCAACTGGCGGCTTTCTCGATAATCCTAGGCTCACACCCTGTGTCAATGGGTGTTCTGTGCTCATCTTCATGATGGTCTATCACACCTCCAACTCGTTGATCATAAACTTTTCCGAGCAGACCTTGCAAGAAGTTATGATCGACGAGTACCCACTTCGAAGCTTCTGGATCGAGAGTTGACCTTCCCACAGGATTGAGGTCGTCTAGAGTGATAAGATCACTTGGTTTCAAGCCTCCATAATGAAGAACCGTCGAGAACTCAGGCCGAAGTGACAGATCCGCTTTGGGAATGTTGGTGACAGGAACATAGATTGAGGAAAATGCCGCTGCAGGAGGCGCCGCAGATCGTATCCACGCATAGAGCAAGGAAGCCGTCAAAGAGTCAAGATCTATCTCACATCAATTAAAATCATGATGGCGAACCAGAAGAAGAATCGATACGGTGTAACTTGGAGATCTGTGAAAGCTCGTATGGATGAAACAAGTCTCACCATCCGTACGCAGGTCCAGGATTGATACGAGAGCATGGCATACCTGCAGATTCATTGCCAATGACTATTGTTACTCTTCGCTTGTGTGAAATAGCTTCTTGAAGCGCCGATCGAGCCGTGTGCAGGAAGTTACGAATTGGCATCTGGCGAACTGCCATTTGTACATCTCCCATAATCGAATCTCAGCAACAATGCTCTTCCATATCAGAGAGTGTGTCCAGAAAGTTGCCTTTGGATACAGATATAATTTTGAACCATGCGTGTTTCGAGGTCTGATTGTTGACATGTGTTCCGTTTCGTTTCAATTTGAATGCAGGTTATAACTTACCCACGATGCCATGAGTATCGTAGAGTACGGTACATACCGTATGTCAAGCCACGTGGCTTGTCTCGCGCCGTCCAACTCACAACCACGCGAGATGTCATCGTGCTACCCAACCAAACGACAGCATGGTTATTACGAGCACTGCTAACATTTGGCTATCTTCAAAACCACCTATGGTTAACCTTCTCCATGATGTTAATGATCGGTTCTTACGGTGTTGCATTGCAGGGCTAGATGATCGTCTCATGGCCAATGTGCGATTCTATTCGTTGCTTGAAGAGCATCACAACATGAACCCAGGACAGCATTGAGCGTACCAAGCAAAGCAGGAACCCGTTCATGTTTCGAAGCGTTGCATGCGAAGTGAATGTCATCAATACCTTGTCTGTGAAAGAAATCGTAGTTCTCGAATATGTATATAAATCTCGATCATCTTGCGGAATTTGAAGAAAATCAGCACAACAAAGCGATCTGGAAAAGCAACTCAACCAACTCCAAACAATCATTTCAAAGTCTGTGACTTGAATCAAAATACCTTCATTCAAAATGTTCGCATCATTGATCATTTCTGCTCTTGCCGTCGCCGGTGTCAGCCAGGCTGCTGTTATCACCGAACGCGCCATTGAGGCCCGCGGCTGCTCGCCACCAAATGTCGACGCTGCGGCCATCGCATTGATCGAAAAGTACGAAGGTTGGGTCGACCACGCATACCTCGATCCCACCGGCCACTGGACCATCGGCTATGGCCATCTCTGCAGCAGGGCCGAATGCACCGACGTTCCCTACCCCAAGCCTCTTTCTAAGGCCAACGGCGAGAAGCTGCTGCAGGCTGATCTGAAGATTGCCGAAGCCTGCGTCGCCGAGGACATCTCCAGCAAAATCCATCTCAACGCCAACCAGTACGGCGCTCTCGTCTCCTGGGCATTCAACGTCGGCTGTGGTAACGTCAAGACCTCCACCCTCATCGCCGAACTCAACAAGGGCGATAATCCGGACGCCGTCGCCGCTGCTCAGCTTCCACGCTGGGACGAGTCTGATGGCGAAGTCCTACCTGGCCTTAAGGCTCGTCGCGCTGCTGAAGTTGCACTGTTCAAGACTGCCACAAAGACCGGTGCTCTTCCCGCAAAGGGATGCTGAATGGCTCGAAATTCCATCTTTCATGTAGCTTGTTCTACTGTGGTGTGCTTATTACACACAATCCAGTGAGCCAATACAAGAAATCGTGATGGGAAAAGTTTGGAGTAAGCGACGCATTTGTACATTATCTCATCTCTTGTACATACATAGACTGCCTCTGTTGTCTTTGCTTTTCAGTCATTTTGTTTTGTCACTCACTCATTGGGTTGTAGCGCGTACATAGACGATAGGATGCATACATTATACACTAGGATTTTGTCAGTCCGTGTTCTCAACATTGAAGCCGGCCATGAGATGCAAGGAATCCTGATCTGCCGTCTTAGAGCCGCCAAACGCCCATTCACAATGCTCTAAGAAATTCTTTCGATTGAGCGAACACAGCCCGCCAACCATTATATCCTCAGCCTCCCTTCTTAGCTCTCCCAAAAACCCTCAAAACAGGCAACACCGCAACCCGCGCAAACCACGGCGTCGCCCAAACACTAACGGCAATCCGCACAGGCAAAAGCGCCTTAACAACCGCCCACGCCACCGCCGCCTCGACAACAACCTTCACGCCACCACCAAGCGCCTGCTCCGGCGCCACGCCCTCACCCTGCGCAACGCGCACCGCACTCTCACCCTCTCGCTCCTCAATCCAGCCCTTCCGCGCAAAATAGCGCGCAAACCGCTCCGCGCCCTCGCGCGCGCCCGCCCACGCCGCCCACCCCTCCGGAATCACGCCGCCGTAGTGCAGCGCGCCGAACACGGCCAGCAGCGGCGCCACCGCCGTCGCCTCGTGCAGCACCAGGAACGCCGTGACGTGCGAGAGTGGTGCCGCGCGGAGCCGCTGCGCGTACGGCCGCAGGAAGGACGGCACTGGGGAGCGTGTGAGTGAGTGTGTGTGCGTGTGGGAGGGGTGGATGGGCACGTACGGCGCGCGCTGACGCGGTCGAGGCGTGCGCGGGAGTGGTCCTGGGAGGGCGGGTTGGGCGGCGTGCTGTTGTGGCGGCGTGGCGGCCGGTGCAAGGCCCGGATGGGATGGAGCACGCGCCGCTGGAGGAGTCGGGCTCTTGCGTTCATCGCATTGCTGGTGGTGGGTTGGAGGGATGCGGTTGAGGTGAGGTTGGGTGCAGTGGCACTAATGTATCGTACTCTGGGCAGCTGAGCACGTGCCGCGGTCCGACACCTTTATGCGGAGACTTTCATTCATATATCATATCACCAAGGCTCCGGATCTTAATTTGATGGTATATTCCAGTCAAAACTTCGTGGAAAGACCAATCTACGTGCCTACAGAATAATGGCAGTTGTTGCAGATGTAATCTTGTTGTTGGGAAGTTAGCCTGCGGTTTAGGCATAGAGACAACACATTTTTGCCGCCCAGCACCTTTCTGATGGACGACTTCTTTTGCCGGAAGGTTCTTCCTTTCAGTCTCCTCCGCTCTCCGTTGATTTTTCGTCCCATACTGTACAATTTCTACAGTGGATCGTGGATCGTGAATTCATTTATCCTGACCTCTCCCTCTTCGGGATATGCAGGCTACCACTGCTACAGTTGCGACAATTTGGGTTACCCTACACTGAGAACCATTGCTTAAAGACTGATTTTGCAAGCGGCAGTACCATTGGAAGCTACTGTACAATAACTCAAATCAGTTGCACAGCAATTTTAGCTTCGAACGGTGTGTTGAAAACTTCTTTTGTAATGTTGCAATCGGGTATGGTCGCTTCACCTGCCGTTTTTGACTTCCACCACTCCTCCCTCGACCGCTCTCCTTTCCTATTCGCTCATAGCCTCGTACACTAGAAGGGTCTCAAGGGATCCTAAAGCCTTTCCATTACGCACAATACTATCTCTTAATGGTCGTTCAGGATGCGGCGGAAACGAACATTCTGTTATTAGAGAAGAGCCGGGATGCAGCGCCATCCGTTTGACTGATTTTGATCAATTATGACTCAGCTTTATGATAGTGTTGGGTTAGTTATCGTAGCTCCGATCTTGCTCGAAGTAGTAGGTTACGAGGAGCAGGGTTCGGGAGAAAGGCGACTGGGAGAAGTGTCCCAGGAGAAATAGCGTTCAAAGGAGAAGCAATCTATGCAGCGAAGCTGAAAGCCAGTACTATAAATGGATGTCAGATCTTTATGGTTAACACCAAATTACAGCTTCGGAAGAGAGCTAAAGTACTAGGCATCTTGCTGGCCATTTTATCTGCACAAATACGGAGTACTGCTAGCGGAGAAGCGCGTCAAACGTCTTACCTAGGAATCAACGTATTTTCTACAAGTGTCACCGGGCAACATCTGGCGAATTGGTCGATTACTCCCTGGAATTAGTTCCTCAGAGTAGACAAAAAGTTAATTGCTGGGCAAGCCTTTGACACGCCTCTCCGCAACAGTGGGCAAGGCCTGACTGGGGTTTGGCATTAAAGGAAAACAGCCTGTAAAGCTGCGGTAAATGCCTCTGTTTTTGGAGGGAAATTTGTCGTTAACCTCTCTTGAGCCGTAATTGAACAAGCGCCGCTCAAATGCTGCCAATTGTCAACGCCCTTGAGAAGTTTCTTGCATACAACGTTTAAGCAGAACCACTCGCAGGCTCTGTAGACTCTGTAGTCTCTGCGCTCTTTTGTTGAGCTTCACTGTTATTCTCTGCGCTCTCACTTCCTTCCGTCGTGGCTGACGGTCTGGGCACCGCAATCGTTTTCTCCTTCACAAGATTCACCACATACGTCCCAAGATCGGCAGATCCTTCGATCTTGCTCAACTTCGAATCGAAGAGCTCAGCATCGCGAAGTAGTCTATCATCACTCGTTAATCCTTTGCCTCACGCAATGGAACAAATGCACTCAAAATACCTTTCTTTGCCCGCCTCAGTTCGTACCTGCATCTCCCTGAACGCCGCCCCAAACTGCTCGCGGTAATTCGCAAACACAGGCAACATGATCATGCCAACAGTAGGCTGCGCAAGGTGCCTGCTGAGCACGCGATGCAGCAAAGCGGTCTCCTTCGTCAGCGTCTCAACATACTTGCTGGGGGCGGCAGTGGCATCAGCGGCGCCCTCAGCATCGAAGTCTCTAGCGCGCATCGCCTTGACATGCGTGGCCGCCCGCCCGCTCATGATGTCGACCAGCTTCTCGTGGATGCCGAGCTGGCAGCGCTGGGAGTCGCGCAGCAGGGCGTCGAAGGCGGCGATGCGGCCGACCATGCCGGGCTGGGCGCCGGCCTTGCGCCGCACCGTCTCGCGCACGTACGGCACCAGCGCCACGATGAACCCCAGCGCCTGGCTCGCTAGCGCCAGGTGCTTCGTGTTGATGTTTTGCAGGCCTGCGCTGCGCGTCGCGCCCGCGAAGAGCACCAGCTGGTTGCACCGCGAGTTGAACAGCCGCAGGTAGTCGATGATTGCGGACGAGAGCGCTTCGGACATGCGCGGGATCGAGAGCAGCAGCATTAGGAAGCGGCTGAGACCGTGGAGGAGTAGGATGGACGACTTGGGCAGGTTGAAAGGCTCTCCGGAGACCATTGCCGGGCGTGTCTTCTCCTTGTCCTTGCCTTGCGAAGCCGCGGTGCCGTTGGTTTCCGTAGCAGCGGGAGTAGGAGGCGGCGAAGCCACACCGTTAGGCTGCCCAGCTTCCTCCCATACATAGCTCTGCTTAATCCACGACTCGGGATCCTTCTCCATCGCCAACAGCACCTCCTCAAGGACCTTCGCATCGCGCTCCGTGACATCCCACGCGTCCCACCGATCCTCCTCCATGGTCTGCGCCAGATGCTGGCGCTCCTTGTCGCTGACCACGCCGATGAACTCGCGAATCTGCACATCCACAACTCCCCGCAGCGCGGTGCCGGACCGCCCAGAGACCGCCTCGCACTCGTCCGCAAACAGGCGGTTGAGCGCGAAGTAGCGCAGAAAGCGCGCGGGGCTCAGCTGCGCGGTCTCCTCGGCGCGCACCTTGAGCACGCGGGTGATCTGGGTGTGGGCGGCGTCGACGGCCTGGCCGAGCAGGCTCGACATGTCGAGTGTCTGGAGCAGCTGCTCCTGCAGCTCGGGTGGCGGCGCGTCCCTTGCGGCTGCTGCTTCGCTGCCGCCGATTTTGGGAGTTCTTGGGCTTTTCAGCGCCGAAGGAGACGCCCCGCTCGAGATGTCCAGCAGCAGCCGCATCTGCACCTGCAGCCGCCGCAGCGCTTCGCCCACGCCGCAGTACACGCTGATGAACAGCTGCTCTGCGTCTTCGGCGCTCAGCGCGCGGAGGTTCCGGGCTAGGATCGCGGACTTCTCTTGGCGGGAGGAGAGAGGCCGGCTGCTCCGCGTGGAACTACTGACCATGGAGTCGGCATCGTCATCGCTGGAGCTCGGTAGGTGTTGGCGAATGATCGATTTTACTTCCTTCATGATTTGGTCGCGGAAGAGTTTGGTTGCTTGCGTAGTGTACTTAGCCTTGTGTAAGCCTCTCAAGGTTGCTGAAAGTTGCTGTCTGAGTTCTGCGTTCGTTTCAAGATAGCGAGGCTGCGATGCCGATGATCTTCTCGCCCATCTCTTGAGTGTATCACGGTTCGGTACGCTCTTAACATGTTCTCGGAGGTCTTTCAGGAGCGCATCGATAAAGCGCGCTTCGTAACCTTTGCCAACTCGTAACCGTAGCTGGTCCATACCCTCTGCGAATCCATCCAACGCTTTCAACTGCCGTAAATCCAGCAGCTGATGAGAAGGGTCAGAATACAACCAAGATATGTCACCAGCCTTCTGCGGATCTAGATGGCCGCAAGTGAAGTCTTCCAGGACCTGGATCCGTTCGATAGCCGTCTCGAGCTCTCCATCGGAGACTAGTGATTTGCAATGGCTCGCACCGTCTACAATACAGCTGAGCTGATGCACAGCTTCAGCCAACTTTCTCAAGTTTTCTCTTCTCTGCTTCATCTTGACAATCTCCAGACCACCGATGGCCATTTTCTGATCCAGATCCTCGAGGTCTTCTCTTAGTCTGTGGATTTTCTTCACACTCTCCTCCGCTTCATTGTGTAAGTCTTTCAAGCTTCCCAGCGCGGCGAAGAAGCTTTTGGATGCTGTACTGATGCTGCTGATGAGGTGTATCTCCACCGTATCAAGATACCACGACAGTTTCTCTTGGAGAATGGCGTTGGTTGAGAGCGCTTTCCGAGGCGGCTGCGGTGCACCATTTGCAGACCCGTTCGCACCTTTTCCTTGCTCGTCGGTTGATGTTTGAGGAATCGGAATGACCTCGCTGCGTTCGGAGACGATGTCGAAAGTTCGCGGATTCTCCAGGTGGAAGTTTTCTTCGAAATAGACGCTTGGGATTGAGGATAGAGGAGTGGGTGCGAGAGTGCGCATTCGGAGACTGCTTTGACGACGCCGCGTTTGAGGTGAATCGACGGGTGAGAGGAGAGATACTGTGGTACTAGAGTTCTGGCGGGAGGATGGTCGAGGACGGGACAAAGAGGATTGCGGTGTAGGAGCAGTAAGATCGGGAAATTCATCATCTTTTGGTTGTCCTCTCCGTAGCCATTGGGACGGGTGTTCATCACCATCTGCATTAGATCGCTCCACTAGCGGACCGACCTGTGAAAGGTATGGTTGGAAGACCGAATTATCGATGTGAGGGACATTAGTGAGCGTCACAGGAGGTATGTCGCGGGTGGTAGGAGCTCTGTGAGTGGCAGTAGGAGGAGCAGAGGTATGTGGAAGAAGGCCAGTCCTGACTATTGGAGGTTGAAGCAGCGTAAAGATTGCTAGATATCGTGAGTGAATTCTATATTCAACGAGCCACATATGTAACAAACAAACCATTTTGCGCGGAATCCCGTACGGTGCTCTCTCTCCTATGTATTGCCATGTCGAGAGAGCCACCAATCGAGCTGATGGAGCTTGCGGTAGACGCTCTCCTCAGCGCAAATCGAGAGCTGCTCTGAAGCTTGGGTGGCCAGTCATGGTTTGTATATGGTGTATCTATGCCTGGCGAAGGCGTTGAAGGGGCAATGTCGCCGGTCTGGTCAGCAGCTCGCTGTCCTGACATCGTCTCGATGGTGCTGGAGACTTAGTCCGGACGGTGAACGGCTTCATCAGGACGATGATTCCTCACCGTGGCGTTCTGTCGTCAATCATGCGAAGATTTCTATCATACACAAAGCATATCGGTGTATTTCGGCTCCGCAGAAGGACTCGAATCTTGCGTATTTGCGTGGATGGTAGAATTATAGTTGACTTGCTGTCCTCCAAGTTGCTCTTCTGAACATGCAGGTCAGGCACCTTGAGTTTCGCCGGAGATGACCCGACTCATGTGTTCACTCACACTCACGATTAATGGCAACGTAATTTGATGCACATATTTGGAAGTAAGTAATCGGGTGCGGAATTCAGAATGAATTTTCATTATGCCGCTTCAAAAGTGCAAGAAACCAATGCACGCTACAGTGCATGGTGGAGTATGGCCGACCTAAAAGGCCATACATCATCCCAAAAGGGTATCCATCGAAACCAGAGCCCAACAAGCGGCCGGCCGAAAAGCGCTGTCAGTAGTCCGAAATGCCGCAGATTGCTCCGAAATGAAAACGAGTCATGGTAACATGCAAATTAAGCGTCTGTGTAAACCCGTCACACGAGACTCGCAACTCCAAATCAGTCACTGAGATCGGGGTTCGCCACGAAGAGGCGCACGCCGCCCATCGTCATAGCGCGGTCGTCGACGCTGCCTCTCCTCCGCAGCTCATCAGTGCTATCCCTGCCCGACCGCTCCGCAACCCGTTCGAAGCGCTCGCTCTCAGGGATGTCCGCCAGGCCGCCGAAGCTGTTCTCGCGCTCGCTGTTGGAGGAGGAGCCGCTGCCGCCGCCGCGGAAGGCGGCTGGGTTCGCAAAGTACTCGGTGTTGCGGGCGGCGGAGGCCACGGGCGTCTCGTCCTCGAGGATGGCGCCCTCGCTGGGACTCCTGCTGTGTCCGCTGGTCGGCGTCGAAGACGAGGTGCTGAGCCGCGTCGGGCCGGTGCCAACGCGCCGGCCGCTCCCGAAGCTGCTCCTGCCGCTGCCGGAGCGGCGGTGGCCGGGAGCACGGCCCTCGGCGCCGAACGAGCCCGACTGCCACGCGTCGTCGAGGTAGCGCTCGGCCGGGTCCTCGTCCTCGACCTCGGTGGCCGACAGCCGCATGGGCACGCCCGCGCCCGCGAGGTTCGCGCCACTCGCGTTGAACGACGACGTGCCCGCTTTGCCGTGGTGCCGGATCTTGCGTGCCACTCCTGACGTGAAGCCGCTGCCGCCGAAGCTGCCCGATCCGCCGCTGGCACCGGTCGGTGTGCCGCGTCCCAGAGACCCGCTGCGCCCCGACAGTGGCATGCCCGACACTTCCCGCTCGGCACGCTCCTTCGCGAGACGCTGTGCGGCGAGGATCCGTGGATCCTCGGTTTGTGAGCGATCACACCATACGGTGGCCTTTTGTTTGCGTAGTAGAGCAACGTAGCTTGTTGGCTGGATTGTGCTGCTGCCGGAGCGATTCGAGGAGGTACGGTGAGGGAGGGATGATGAGGAGGTTGTTGATGTTGTGGCGTTGGAGAGTGTGCGTCTTGCCGGTTGTGTCATGCTGGTGGTGTATGTGGTTGTCAAAGGTTGAGTGAAAGGGACGGTCGGAGTGATGGTTGCGGCACCAGGGACCGGTTTCCGGTGTGGTATGGCCGCGTATGTGTCGACCAGTGGAGCAGACATGGCGGAGTTGCGTAGATGAGTTATTTGAGGGTAATGAGAGGATTGTGGACGCCAGGCGAGGGAAGAAGGCGAGATTGAGTCGATGTTGGCTTCCTTCCGGTTCGGCGAGGTGTGTATGCTGCCGGAAGGGGTAGGATGGAGACGGTGAGGTCGAGAATGTGAGCTTCGAGCTTTCAACTGCAGTCTGCGTGGACAATGGCTGTAAGAGGAGAGGCTTTGGTGTTTTGAGACCTTAAACGCGGTGGTGGAGAGGCCGGAGTGTTTATAAAGGGTTGTTTGTGATGAGTAACGGTGAACAAAGCTTTAGGTAGTGGTGCAGTTGTATCGCGCAGGCCCGGGGTGCTATTTTTGCTGGGTCATGCCATATGCGGGCAGCGGAGGAGAGTTACATGGAGCGGGCGTAACGGTGCTAAGGGATGGCAATTGGAAGTCCGTATTCGTCAAAGTCGATAGACCGACTCGGCGTGCGCGGTCGCGGCCAATTGCGAAGCGTAATAGAGGGGTTTGCAGGGTGGAACGGGCTGACGCTGACGCACCAGACCCGATAGACTGTATTGAAAAAAGGACGCAGCTGCGTTTACGTTTGAATTTGAATTGCGGAGCGTGGGAGAGGAGACAATGAAATAGAAGTGATAAGGGAGGCCGCGGAAAAGGAGGAGCCGGAGCGATGGCGGTGCATGCGGCGGTGGATTGAAGGCTGTTGGGAATGTGTGAAAGGTATGGAATGTATGCGCGCCTTTATTTTCTTGGTCGCAGCTTCGTGCCTTGATTCTTTCGTCTTTGAGCGGCTTCTTGGCCTTTTGGGCCTTTTTGAATTAGGATGGGTTGGGAACTGAACTACCTACGTCGACTCCGCTCGAGCTGAGCTTTTATCGCCTGATGAATGGCTCACTCGCGTTAAAAGTCGATCAGGTACTCGTACTTGTGGCGTCTCCACCTTTTTGCCAGAGCGGATGTTTTTGAGTGGGATCGTCATTCGATATGACGCCAACGCATTCCTTCCGATCGGCGATTTTGTGCGGAGTTTGAGCCGCAATGGACGGAAGATGAAGTCACTGAGGATTAATGATTATGTTAACGACCGGCAACTACTTCCAAGGAAGCCGGGCAAAGAACTGCGGAAAACGAAAGGTATATGCAGGCAGGGAAGAGAGATACGATGCCTTACGTATGGCGGTCGTGTTGGGGTTTTGCAGCAGAGACGTGCAGAATGGTAGATGCAAACTCCACACTAAGATGCCGACCTAGCGGATCACTTCAACCTTTTCTAGTTCTGCATGCCTTCGCATTCCACTCACCGACAATCTCCTCGCTGCCACCGCCGACGTTAATTACCGCCAGGCCGTATGCTGCGCTGCCTACGCATCGTGCTAACTTATCAAACCCCATCCGTGGCATCAAGCGATGGCGCCTGGCCCATCCGCTCCATCTCACTGGAAGAGGCCCGGTCGTAGCTGCAAAGATCCAGGCCATCACTATAGCAAGGTGCTAGTCAGTCGTCCAGTCGTCCGGTCGTCAGTTTGTCCAGTCGTCTACTCATACCGGCGCCGAGCACCGCCTGCACGCACTGAGCGCCCTACGCCTCCAGCCAACCTCACGATAGCCAGATGCACCCACGTGTGCCGTCGTGTTGGTGGTGTGATGAGGCAACTAATCCCATCTCCACGGTCTTTTCCACCTAGCTGAGGCTTGGTGGCTTGAGCCTTCGCAAATCGTATAGCGGTCGGAGCGCTCTGGAAACGACTCCGTACCTGTACTTCCAGCCTCATCGTCACCCTTTCCGGCTGCGCTCTTCCAATTTCGTTGTCTGAGCTGAGTTTTTCCAAAGCGAGGTGTTCGTGTTTCCGCGTACTGCTGTCGTGTCTCCGTAGAACACTCACAGGGCTGAGACCACACCGTCAGCCCATTCAATATTTGTCTCTCCATATCTCCACAGCGGCCAATTCTGCATGCCACTCACGCATGGCGTTACTTTTCTGCGCTGGCATTTTTACCGACGTCTACTCCGCAATGCACATGCAAATCGCACCACTTCGAGGTTGTCACCGGACTCACTCCTGTCGAGCGGCTTGAAACACCAAGACCTCAATTCCCAATGCAATAAGATTATACATGATACTTCATCCCTGGGCGCCGAGGCGAGTAAGTGCCTACAGTTCTCCGTAAGCAACCCCTGGCCTGCGCTCCAAATAGCATGCACGGACAACACACTCCATTTTGGCGTGGATTCGCTAGCTGCCGAAGGAACGCCACTCAACTAGAAACCAAACTCCACTCCAAACTCCAAAGCCTCGAAATTACTTATCTCCGGAAGAATTTCTTGCTGAACACCGTCTCAACTTTAGTTCGCGCCGCCCAGCGGTTTTCAGCCGGGCGATTTTTCGTCATCGGTCGGTGTATTTCAGAGTTTCGAGCCGACTCTCCCGTGACCAAAGTCATACAAGGATGTCAAACTTGGTACTAACCCCTCACCCGTCAACATATAATGACGAAAGTATTGTACCTGAATGATATCAGAGACAGGGGAATTGCACGCTTAAACCTTCTGTTCCAACTTCATCATCTCGGTAGCCAAGCCGAAACAGCGCCATGAGTCGCCATCCGTGCCCTTCCGCGAGAATGGACCTCCAAAGTCAAGCTCACCCAAGCTCCCGCGTTTGAAAACATGTTTCGCAGCCGTCTGGAAAAAGCGCCGCTTCCGATCTGGCCCCGCCACCTCCTCCACCAACACTAATCCTTCGCTCCATTGCGAAATGCGCGAGGCTGGAGCCCGCTGGCCTCGCACTTGCTGCTTTGGGCCAAGCCGGCGCGAAGGCGGACGGTTCGGTCGCTGTGTTGGCTGTTCTGTGTGCTGCCATTGCCGAGTCTTCCGTTTCGCGGCTTTAGATTTGGAGGTGATAACTTTTTGCCCAATGGAGAGCGGAATTGAAGCCGATTATGCGATTGAAGAACTGCTCCGCTACTGTTAGTGCATTGCACGTGATTCAGCCTTATGCAAAGGGGAGGTGTGAGAGTCCCCGAGTAACTCTGTGTCCCAGGGACCTTTGCCACCTTTTCGGAGGTTTTTTGCCGTCAGTTTTTGCGGCATTTGCATCTAGGGATCGCCTGTTCAGCGTAATGTCCGTCCCTTTGTCCCGAAACGCACCCTGTAGCGAAACAGGTTATAGGTACTTTGAACTTAAACGAGTCTAGCTCTTTGATTGCATCGAATCTCAGCGAGTTTTGGTATCGATTATGTTGTTTGTGCATTCCTGAACACTCCCTGCCCCGCCGCCGGAAAAATTACAGTCGCTTCGTTGCTGCCGCCTTGATTCCGCAGAGCCTATTTTATGCTGTAGCAACACGCCCTCTACCCGCAGCACCACCGTCGAGACTTTTTTGCTTTTCAGTTTTATTGGACGATTTGATCTGGATTTCCGAGTCTTTTCCCCATACTGGACTGTCATGTCAGCCCTGTGGCGGCGGTGGTGCACTGGAACACGGACTGTCACCGCGTCGATTGGTACTTTGATCAAAGCGATCAAGGGTCCCTGATCACTCAGCATACTACGGTATCAGGCATAAGTTTCGTTAGTACACACGCCGTGGCTTGCAATAGCGGCCCCTTAGGCCCCCAGAAAGAGCTAGGATCACTTCGCTTCTCAACCAATTAG
>Ga0335072_10000163_pt1 | contig 142373 bp, 140 predicted proteins | sample Lox_Sample_21_FD_206725 | JGI IMG/M metagenome (GOLD analysis project Ga0335072, IMG submission 206725) | Soil microbial communities from Loxahatchee National Wildlife Refuge, Florida, United States - Lox_Sample_2.1 | ecosystem: Environmental > Terrestrial > Soil > Wetlands | place: USA...
GTCAGCATCGGCCATGACCGCACGGAGAGTGTGGGTAACGACGAACAGGTGACTATCGGCAAGGACCGCCGACATCAGATTGGCCAGGATGCGGAACTGACCATCGAGCGCAATCACACCATCGCCATCGGCAAGGACCGCATCGAGAACGTGGGCAACCACCGCAAGGACAAGACCACCGCCAATCACCTCATCGACGTCGGCGGGCATGTCGAGCAGACCGTACAAGGTCATCACACGCTCAGCGCCGGTCAAAGCATCGAACGGCAGACGCAGCGGTATCAGTTGCAGGCCGGCGAGCGTGCGGTGATCCGTGGGCCGGGCGGCAGCATCACGCTCGATAGCGGTGGCATCACCATCGAAGGCATCGTGATCAAGCTCAAAGGGCCTATTCAGCAGTCGAGCGGCAGCAGTCATTCGCTGGCGATCCACGGCAGCCCCGTCTCGGGTGAGCCCATTTGTGTGAGCTGCCTGCTCAAGGCCATGGCCGAAGGACGCAGCGTCGTGCGGATGCAGGGGTAAGCCACTATGACCACCAAGTTTGCCGAACTGCTGATCGCCGATGTCCGCGATTCCGCCACTTGCACCCTTGCCGGCATCGTGGAGATGGCGCGTCTGGAACCCACCCAACGTGACGAACTCCTCGCACGCTATGACGCCCATGCGTGGCCGTTACTGTCACAACCGGAGTTCGACAACCTGCGAATGATTGGACCTTGGCTGTTCGGGCCTGGGGCTTATACGTCACTCCAGGGGCAATACGACTTCCACCACGCATTGAACCGCCAAGCGGGTGACGCCGTCTGTGGCTGGATCACCAGTGAATTGTCACCAGCCAAACTCGCGAGCCATCTCTGCCAGGCCAATATTGCCCATGCGCCCGATGGCGAATGCTATCTGTTGCGGTATCACACCGAGGCGGCCTTGCCCGTGCTCGATGCGCGCCGAAACCAGCCCGGGCCACGCGCCTTGTTCGCCCCGATCACATCGTGGTGGCATCCGCTGCCTCATGTGTCGCGTAAAGCCTGGGCAGCCATCCGAGGGGAGCGGATCGCCCATACGCCAGCGATGTCCCCCATCACGCTTGATGATGACACCTGGCACGCTCTGGCAGGCGACCCATTGGCGTACACGCTCGCTGACCAGCTCAAACCAGCCTTTGCCCAGCAGCCGGACAAGGACTGTTATGGCGTCCGCCTGGGGACGGTCCAGCACTATCTTGCGCAGGCCCGCGAGCAGGGGCTTATCCGCCCGGGCGACCTCAACGATTACGTGACGTTGACCGTGCTTGCGGGCGGCGCGCTGACCACCAATGCCCACTGGCAGGCGGCCATTGATGAGGCCAAAAACGGCGGTCGCCCGCTCTCGCAAAGCTACAAAGCCCGCCGCTTCACGGCGTAAGGGCACGGAGAACCTGCAATGGCTACATGGAATGAACTCTTCGCCCAGTGCGATGCCAACCGTTCGGTGATCGAGCGCTTGATGGGCAGCGGCCCCGCCGTGACCTGCAAACCCACCTTCAGTTTCCTGCCACTGCGCTACGCCGCCGTTACGGGTGACACGCAAGCGCTTAAAGCGCTGCCATCACTACCGGGTAACCTGCGACGCCCCCAGCAAGTGCGCAAGCTAACCCAGAGCGCCTACGCCGTACGCCCGTTGCGGGAAGGCTTTTTGTACGTGCTCGCCAAGCGCGTCGGTACATACCAGTGGGAAGGACAATTTCGCGTCGATGCCAATGGCACACTGACCTACGTCGTCGCCGACAAGCCGTGGGAAACCGCCGCCCTCGACTTCCAGAACCTATCGAACCTCCGCTGGTCCATCGCTCTGCACGACCTCGATGGCATCGATGAACTGCGTGTGCTGTTCAGCCCCGATCCGCTGACACCGGCCATGCTGGATCGTTACCAGAAGCAACCGACCTATCGAAACGCCATGCAACCTTTCGATATCCGGCAGCTGGCCTATTCGTGTGTCGACGCACCCGACAGCGTGCTGACGCGCGATCAATTCAACCTGATTGCCGACGTAGCGGGTGAGCAAGCATCTGCATTGGCGACCCTGCTGGACACGCAAGCGTTCCCTCGCGCCCACCTGCCCATGGCCGCTGTGCGCGCCGCCATGGCGCCCGCCCCCGGCCACACCGAAGATCGCGGCGTGGCCCTGGTGCTGGACGACGCCCTCGGCATCGCCCAGGAACTCAATGCCTGGCGCAATCGCAGCGTGCAGTTATTGGAGGACTACCTGCGCAAGAGCAGCCCCGGTGACGACAAGGGTGTGGACAACCACCGCAAGCTCACCATTGCCTTTGCCATCGACAATCTCAAGAAGACCTTGGCCGAACAGGCCGAGCAACAGTACCTCGACAGTGAGCGCAACATAGGTGTCGTCTACTCCGATCCCGGCTACAGCAGTGGCAACGCGCAAGTTGCCATGATGTCGGGTGGCACCTACCGCACCTACCGCAACCCGGCGGATCAAGCGGCCAAGCAGAGCGCCAAGATTACCCAGCTCCGCCACGACAGTTGGGACGGCAAATACGCCAAGTACGTCGATGAGGATCGCAGAAGGGCCTTCCTCGCCGATTACCAGAAAGCCGTCGCCGAGGCCGACGCGATCAAAGAGGCGCGGTCGACCGATCATCTCGCCTGGCTGACCAGTCATCGACTGCAAGACGCGCTGCTGGCCTACGACCGCCACGATACGGAACACGGTCTGTACTTTGAATGCCAGCTGGGTATGGCCATGGTCGGCATGAATGCCTGCAAAGACGGCAATGGGCTATTGAGTGGATGGACCGAAGGCAGCGTGGCCCCTACTAATCTCGCGTGGCGTGCCCTGGCCCAGAACCAGGAGGCCACCGAACAGGAAATCGACAAGCTGCTGGCCCAGCGCCGCCAACTGGTGAACCTATCCGAGAGCCAGTGGGACGACACCATCAAGAACCTCACGGCCATCTTCGACAAGAGCCGGGCCACCGTGGAGGCGTTCGAGGCGGTGAGCGGGCACGACGGACCCGGTGCCAAGCGATTGGCCGGTGGCGTGCTACTCACCAACGCGCTGGGTAATCGGCTCTTTGAAAGCGAGGTGGCCAGCTTGCTTGATGCACCGACCAACGTGGTCCTTGCGTGGGTCTTCAAGGCAAGGCTGGGGCGCTTTGCACAACAGATGCACCTGGAGGCGCGCGGCGGCGTGCCGCTGAGCAACGGCGTCATTACTAAGATCACTGGCGCGACCTCAGAGAGTTTTACCAAAGCGCTGAAAGCCGGTGTCAAAGGCCCGATGGCCGAGCTGCGCGTGGCCTCCGCGCTGACCGTGCTGGAAGCGTGGAACTTCAAGATCAAGGCGCAGAAGGCCGATAAGGGCAGCCGCGAGTATCTGGAACTGATGGCTGCGACGATGGCGGTGAGTGCAGCGAGCCTGGAATTCGGTGGGGCAGCGGTGGGGCTAGCTGAGCGCAGCGGTAATCTCGCCGTGCGGCAAGCGGCGACGATTTTCAAGAGTGGGTTGCGGTTGAATGCAGGCATCCTCTGCGGTACAGCGGCACTGGTGGGCGCGGCGTTTGATGTCAAGGATTCGTTCGCAATCGGTGCGGATTACTCAAAGAATTGGGCAGATCGACTTTCTTTGAGCGGGGCCTACGCACTCCGCGCCACTGCCCAAGTCGGCTCGGGTGCTTTCGCTTTTGGTTTGGGGCTTGCCAACGGTGCACCGTTCCTGCGGTATATGGCGGAGAAGTATGCCCAGGTCAAATGGGTGGACGTAGCCGCGGACCATGCCGCGAGGTTAGCGCTAAGAGAGCTATTTATGTTGCGCTGGTGCATTCGCATCAACGTGGCGATCTTCGTCTTGTCCGTCATCATTGAATACATGCTTCCCAACGATCTGGAAACGTATCTCGACCATTGCACGTTCTGCAAAAACCGGAGCAATGGCTTGGCCGAATCCGAGGCCAAGGAAGTAGAGATATTCGTGCGCGCGGTGGAGAACACCCTCTAATGTACTTCTGGGAATGGTTGATGTTCGATGGCCGCCAAAAGGCCAATTACGACGAGCTGACTCAACGCACCGAGCTGGCAAAGAAGGAGGGGCGTGGAACGCCAACAGCAACGGTGAAGCAAAGTCTTTCCGCCACCGTCACCGACAATGACTCGCTGTATGCATACAACGACATCTATATCGATGTGCGTACGCCTCATGACGAGAAGCGAGGATTGATTACGATCTTCCTTGGCGGAGGAATGGCCGGCGTGTGCTACTGGTGCGTCAAATTTCTATTTCTATTCGCCGCTTGGATAAGAGATGGGCAGGATGAAGGCGGAAATGTGCTCAATGGGTATGCTTATGCCTTTATGGTTTTAGTTGCACTCCTCTTCGCTTTGATATTTTTCTTCTTCTTCAAGTACGTCTACCGCTTTCTACGCCTCGAAGCCTTCACCGCGCGTCGCCTGATCGTTCGCTTCAACCGTGTCACCCGCAAGGTCTACTTGCTTCGCCCCAAGAACATTGGCGGCATCGTGGCGCTGGATTGGGAAAAGACCGAAGCGGCGGTGGATCGTTCCATGCTGCGCGAAGTCTTGCCAGGTGGCGGCTTTCTCGCCTTGGGCTGGGACAAAGGCGCCGTCTACGATGCCAACGGCCGGCCCAAGGATGACTTCGACATGGTCTTCGTCGGTCGCAGCGGTCTGCCTGGCGCCGAGCTGCTTGCCTTTTGGGAATACATCCGCCGCTACATGGAAATTGGCCCGCAGGCCGCGCCGCCGCCCAAGAAGCTTCTGAGCAAAATCCCGTGGCCTTGGCTCTCCTTCCAGGCGGCGTGGAACATCCTTCCCCTGCGCGGCCTGCGCGATAGCGGCCTCTGGGGGGCTTTCGTGCCAATCAAGCTGATGCTGCTGGCCGTCACGATCATTCACACCGCCGGGCACTGGATTTCGCTGCTGCTTTGCTACGAGCCGAAGTTTCCGTCTGCGATTGAGAAAGCGGGCCAGTAAAGCCGCTGTTGTGTACGTCGGCAATTGGTTTTTAGAAAGGGCAGCGAAGACCTCGCAACACCAATGCGAAACTTCTTCTCTTATTTGGATCGTGAATACGGGGACGTCAGTGCACTACATCCAGTCTGCTTAAGCCTTAACTCAAGTCCAGCCGGCACTTGCCTTATTGATTCCTGTCATCCGTCCGCAGTTTCAGTTCCGCCATCTTCTCCGACTCTTCCTTGCCATGGCGCAGGAGATGGCCTGACATGATCACATGGCTAAATACCGTCAGCGTTTTGCCCTGGGTCAAGCGGACAACCTGGCGTGTCATGAGATTCAGCATCAGGCGTGATCTCCAACGGTCGGCGTCGCGGGCGGGATCGTCTGGAAAGTCTTTCAGCAACAGGTTGACTTGATCTTCAACCAATACCAGGGCGGCTTCCTGGTATTGGTCGAGGATGGAGCCCGGTCTGAATTCCACTGGCATGGTTGTGCCCACGATATCAAACCGAGGTTCCAACTTGTCCAACGGAATCATCAGGGCCGGCACGGGGTCTCTTCGGTGTTCGACCCGCTCACCGGTGAAGTAGATGTAGGAACGGTTCAGCCCTTCTCGCTGATCGGTGGCATTCAGCGCGACGAGCACGATGTCCTTTCCTTGACGGTAATAGGTGCTCGGCTGTGCCTTGTCGGGCGCACAGGCGTTTCTGAGTTCTTCGATTAAAACGGGGTTGAACTTCACGGCCATGGATATGTACTTCCCAGGGTTCTCGCGTTGGGCGCTAGCATAGTTCGGCCACCCGAGGGTTGGAAACAAAGAGCCGCCCATACGGACGGCTCGCAGGTTTATTGACCGGTGATAGACGGCTTCGAGGCTTTGAGGGTCAGCGGGTCAATCCTGCATCAAGCCAAAGGCCCGGGTCCACCAATTTCCGGGCGAAAACGAAGGATGGGAATCAGCCGCAGGATTTTTTAAACGATTCATCCAGCGCGATCGAGCCTGTCTCCAACAGCGACTTGAGGTTGGAAATGATCAGGGGCCAGCCTTTGGATACCTCGCCGATGAGCTTGGAAGGTTCGCGTTCGATGGAATGGGTCACGGTCAGTTTGACCGCGGAGGCGACGGGCTCAAGTTCCATCACGCACAGCGATGGCACTTCGTCCTGGAAGTCGGGTTTGCTGTCACGTGTCCAGCGAATGACCAGGCGCTTTGGGCGAATGGACTCCACGATCTCGCCTTCGACCAGGATTTTGCCGTCGCTGTTGACCATTTTCCACGACGACCCTGCGGTCCACTGGCTATCGCAGTGCGAACCGAACCAGTATTGCTTCATGAACTCGCCATCGGTCAGCGCCGACCAGAGTTTTTCCGGCGTGGTGCGGATGACGCTTACGTAAAGGAAAGTCGATTTAGCCATGGGGTTTCTCCAATCGATGTTTCAAGTCCGCTAGCGCCTTCAGGCGCGGCTTTTCGAACTTCGCAATCCAGCGCTCGTAGATTTGCTGCAAAGGCACGGGATTGAGGAAGTGCAATTTTTCGCGGCCCCGCCGCTGGGTGGCGACCAGGTTCGCCGTTTCCAGCAGGCCAATGTGCTGGGTCACCGCTTGCCGGGTCATGTCCAGGTGCTCGCACAGTTCGTTCAAGGTTTGGCCGTCGTGCGCGTGCAGCACGTCGAGCAGCTTTCGCCGACTGGGGTCGGCGAGTGCCTTGAACAACAGATCTGCGTCGGGGGCTTTTGCCATTCGTAAATATGCAGGTGAATGCCTGCATGAATAATATGCAGGTATTTACTTGCATGTCAAGAGGCGCCGGGAAATTCGAACCGGTACCGTGCCCGATTCGATCGCATCGGCCGCTTACCCTGGGGTAATCGCCAAACCCGGAAATGCTGCAAATGCCTTCGATACCGCTGCGCCCGAAGCCGGTTACGCAGCTTGCCGCCTGCCCCGCCCCGCGTTATGTTCGGCCGCCGGGGACGAGGGGGCAACGATGGACGATTCCAGCATGCAACGTGGCGGTGCGCCTACGATGGGCGCACGGATGGCGTCTTGGAAACAGCCGCTCGCCTGGGCGCTGGTGGTTGTCGCCTTGCTTGGCGCCAACGCATGGGTGCACTGGCACAACACGCGGCAGCACGCGCTCGAGCATAGCGACTACGACGCGTTCATGCAGGCTGCGGGCGCCGACGACGCGATCGACGATCCTCTGCAACGTTGCCTGCAAGGACCCGATCTGCCGCGTACGCACTGGCATCGCGATACCACCGAACTGTATTGCCGCACGATGTTGCAGCCGACGCTATCCTTCGAGCAGATCGATGCCCTGCTGACTCAGGGCAAAGCCGATGAGGTGGACCAGGCATTCGACGGTTACCTGCGCGCACATCAAAGCGATCTCCAGCAGCCGGGTATGTTTGATCAGGCGTTCGTAACGGCCGGCTTCGACAGCAATGAAGAGGCAGCGCGGCAGCTGGCCGATCGCTGGAAGCAGGCGTCTCCGCAAAGTGCTGCCGCGCTCACCGCCAGCGGCATGCAATACCTCGATCAGGCGCTGGGCATGCCCGCGCCCAATTGGAACAACAGCTGGCCTGACGCACCGGACGATCCGACCCCGCTGCTGGCGTTGGCGCGCAAAGACCTGGAGCGTGCCATTGCGCTGCAGCCGGCCGACACCATGGCCTATCGCGAATTGATGCTAGTCGACGCCATACAGGACGACCCCGATGCCATGACCGCCGCCGCACTCGGCGCCCAAAGCCTTGAGCCGGCCAACTTCGGCGTCCGCGCGCAGTTGATGAACCTCGCGCAGCCGTCGTGGGGCAGTGCTTTCGGCGGCATGAATCAGCAGCTGCGGCTGACGCAGTCGTGGCTGCCGCACAATGCGCTACTGCGGATCGTGCTGTCCAAGCCGGCCGTATATGCCGCCACCTGCTGCGATTCGGCAAGCCCGGAACAACTGCCGACATTGCTGCGCGCGATCGACGACAACGTTTCGATTTTCGACCTGTGGAATCTGGGCACGCAGGAGTTCGACAGCAGCCCGACCTGGGCGGCGATGCTGTTTACCGAATCCCTGCGCTTTCGTCCGCGCGACGCGTTCGCCTTGCACTGGCGCGCGGAGGCGCTGCTGAAATCCGGTGACCGGGCCAATGCGCTGAACAGCATCCAGCGCATTGCCAGCCGCTACCCGCAGGACAATCCCATCCAACTGCAACTTGGCTGGATGGCTGCCGAAACCGGGCACCCCGATCAGGCCGAGCGCATTTATCTTGGCGTGCTGCAACGCGACCCCGGCAACCAGCGTGCCATGGCGTGGCTGGGCGACCTGTATAACCGCCGGCTGCACCAGCCGGCCAAGGCCATGCCGTTGGCGCAACAGCTGATCACCCGCGATCCGGATAATCCGGAGGGTCACCTCGTGCAGATCTTTGCGGAAATGCAACTGGATACGCCCGACCGCTACACGCATATCCACGACTTCATCCGGCGCTTCGGCGAACTGGAACTGTTTCAGCCGGAGCTGGCGCAAATGCGCGATTACTTGCGCCACCATCCGCGATCATGATCCTTGATTAAGGGTTGGCCCAACGCAGCTGCGCAAGCAAAACGCCCGTCGCAAATGCAACGGACGTTTTGCTTTTTTTTCGGCTTGTCGCACTTCAAACTCGAAGCGGCAGCAGCACTGGACGTGTCACAGCGCGAACGTAACGCTGGCCCGCAGCGTACGCGGCGTGCCCTGGTTGAGGATAAAGCCCCAACTGGTGAGCCAGTACTTTTCGTCGGTCAAGTTGTCGATGCCCACGCGGTAGGTCATGGGATGGCCATCCAACGTAGTGGCATAGCGCGCGCCGATGTCGAAGGTGTGGTACGCGCCGATAAAATTGCTGTTGTCCGCTTCGATCGCTTCACGACCCACGTAGCGCGCGCCACCGGTCAGCACCAGGCCCGGCAGGGCCGGCACTTTGTATTCCACGTAAAGATTGCCCTGCTCGCGCGGCGCGCCATAGGCCCACTTACCGTCCACGTCGGCAGCGGCGCGCACGTTGATGGCGTTCAAGTACATCACGCCGCCCAACAGCGTCCAGTTCTGGCCGATCGCCACCTGCGAGGACCAGTCGATACCACGATAACGCGTCTGGCCATCCTGCACGTAGACATTGTCGTTGTTGAGGTATTGCAGGCCGCGTTGCACCTGGAACAGGGCCAGGTTGGTGCTCCAGCTGTCGAACTCGGTCTTGGCGCCGATTTCGTATTGCTTGCTGGTAGTAGGCGCGAAGGTTTGATACGCGTTGACGGCCGTTACCGGCGCGCTGCCCGGCTGTTCCAGCGACTGCACGTAGCTGGCATACAACGTCACGGGCACGAGCGGCTTGTACATCAGCGCTGCCGTCGGTGTGACCGGGTTGTCGGTGTAACGCGCGGTGGGCGTGCTGCTGCCGGGGCCGAAAGACTTGTCGTCGTATTGCATGTAACGCAGGCCCAATAGGGCCGACCACTGCGGCGAGAAGGTGATGGTATCGCTGGCAAACGCGGCGCGCTGTGCCGTGGTTTCAGCCAGGTATGTGCCCTTGTCGATCGCCAGGTTGGGATTGGGCAGAAGCGGCACGTTGTAGAGATTGCCATTGCCCAGCGTCACCGCCTCGGTCAGGAAGCCGCTGGGATAGTGTTCGCAAAGCTGCTGCCAGGACGCGCCGAACACCAGATCGTGCGTGATCGAACCAGTATTTACCGTACCGGTGAACATGCCCTGCCATTGCTGGAAGTTGTAGACCGAATAACCTTGGTAGTTGACGTCGCTGTAATCGCCCTGGTTGGTCATCAGGATGATGGCGCTGTCGCGGTTCTCGCGGCTTTGGTCAGCGTAGCTGTAATCGACGCGGAAGCTCCAGTTCGAGGAGATGTCCCACTTCAGCCCCGTATTGGCCACGCGATAGGTGGTCTGGTAGCCGGTGTAGGGCTGGCTGACGCGCTGGTCGCCCGGCAGCGGCGCGGGCGTGCGCACGTCAGTGGGGTAGCCGTAATCCTGGCCCAGGATGATGCCGTAATACGTGCCGGTGGCGTCGCGATCCTGATAGATGCTGTTGAAGTGCCAGTGCAGGTTTGTGGTGATGTCCTTGGTCAGCGTCAGCGAGGCGGCGTCGCGGCGGATGTGTCCGTCGTGCACGAAGGTATTGCCGTCTTCATGCACTAGGTTGAGACGATAGCCCCAGCCGCCGGTGCCGCCGATAGTGCCGCCCAGATCCGCCGCTTCGCGCCACACGCCGTTGGACGTATAGCCGAGCGTGAAGCTGGTATAGGGTGCCGCGGTGGGTTGCTTGGTGACGAAATCCAGAATGCCGCCCGGCGCGCCGAAGCCGTACATGAAGCCGCCGGGACCTTTGAGCAACTCGACCTGGCTGAAGGCTTCCAGCGGCAGGTCGCTGCCCCAGCTGGGTATGGACAGGCCGTCCATCTTGTAGCCGTTGAGCAGATCCACGGGCAGGCCGCGTACCGCAATGCCCGACGATTCACCCGAATAACCGCTCGACAACGGCGTCACGCCCGGATCGGCCGCGAAGGCTTCGTTGATATCCAGCGCCTGGCGGTTCTGGATCAGATCCGAGGTTACCGCGCTGATGCTGTAAGGTGTATCGAGCAGGCTGCGCTGGCCCAGCGCGCCGGTGTTCGCTTCGGTGGCGCGGTAGACGTCGAGCACGCCCGAGGCGGTAACGTTCACCTGCTCCAGCGATTTTGCCTGCTTTTTGCTGTGGGTCGTGTCGCTGTTGTCGTCGGCATAAGCCTGTGCGATGGCAAGCGCGCAGCACAGCGACAGTAGCAGGCGGCGGGTGACATACGAGGACCGTGCGCGACGGCCGGTGTCAACGGACATAAGCAACTCCTTGATGCGTGAATGTCCGGCTGGCGACGGCTTGCCGACGTAGGGAAAATGGATCAGATCGACACGTGGGCAGACCACACGCTGTTTGGATCGCCGTGGCGCGCGCGGCGCATCGTCGCGATGGCAAGCCGGGCGAAGATCCATGCGAGCGCAAGCCCGGTCAGATCCACACCGAGCACGGTGTATGCAGGCTGGGAAAAATCCGCGGCGAAGGTCGCGGCATTGCGCGCAAGATCGGCGCAAGCCACCAGCGCGGTCAACGCGGCAGTAGCGCCAAGCAGATGCACGGCCGCTTGCGCAATCGGTCGTGTGAAAGCGTAGGCCAAAGCGGCACAGAGCAATCCATAGAATGCCACGCGCTGCGCGATACCCACGGCGACATCGACATAGGCACTTAGCCACACCGCCGCGAAGGCGCCCGAAATACCCAGGCATGTGCCGATGCACACGCCGATGGTGACGCGCGCCATCACGCGCGTGCGCCGCGGTTGATCGAGATGGCGGCGCTTGCGTCGCGATTCGATCCACAGCACATTGCCCGAATAGAACAGGAACGCCCCCGCCAGGCCCAGCCCCAGATACAGCCAGCGCAACGCGGTACCGCCGTAAGTACCAAAATGCAGGCCGTACATGGCCCAATTGCTGCCGGTGTTGATGCTGTGCTTGCTTCCCACGTAGGTACTCAGCACACGCCCATCCGCACCGGCAAGCGCAACGTCGCCGTAAGTGGCCAGCGTATGCAGCGATTTACCGCGCACTTGGACCACCGCATTGCGATCGCCATAGTTGACGAAATGCATGTAGTCCGGATCGAACGTGGTGACGTCCGAAGCCAGCGCTGCCTGCCGCGCGCGGGCAATCAGCGCCTGCGGCGTCTGCATGATGGCCTGGACACCGCTGGCGGGCAGCGTGGGCGCGGTGGCCACCGCCTGCGCGAACTGGCCATACAGCTTGCCGTCGAAGGCGGTCCAGTTCAGTGCCGCCAGCGTCGGCGTGAACAGGCAAAACAGCGCGCCGGTCACGGCAAAAATGATGTGGAACGGCAGGCTGACCACACCGATGGCATTGTGCGCGTCCTGCCACAGGCGCTTGAGATTGCGCCCCACGCGCATGGCGAACAAATCGCTGACCAGATGCGGCAGATGGATCAGCACGCCCGACACCAGCGCCAATCCATACAGCACGCTGGCGATGCCCATGATGTACAGGCCCACCGTCGGCCAGCCCAGCGAATCGTGCAGCGCATACACAAAATCGGCCAGGTTGCCGGGATCGGATTCGTCACGCGGCGCGGCAAGCTGACTATAGCTGGCATAGCGCGAACCCTGATCGGACAGCCAGAACACATACGCCGCATGCGCGCCGTCGCTGGGCAGTACCACGCCAAAATCGTCGCGCGCCTTGGGGTGCAGCGTCACGAACCGGTCCACCAGCGCGGACAGCGGCACATGCGCATCCGGCGCGCTGCGCCACGGCGGGTTTTGCCAGGTGGCAATCGCATCGTGGAACACGGTCAGCGCACCGGCATAGAACGCCACGAACAGCGCGAAACCGGCGATCAGGCCCGCCCACGTGTGCACGGTCTGGAAGGTGCGCAGCGTGACGGCCTTCATGCTGCCCTGCCCTTAGCGGCCATGCTGGGTCACCCATTGCGCGAGGAAGGCCAGCGCATTCGCGCTGCCCAACACGATCCACGCGCGCACCGCGGAGCCGAACGCGTAGGCGCCGATCATCAACGCCGTCCATAGCGGAAAGAACAACATCAAGGCAGGAATCAACCAGGCGCCGCCGCTATCGCCCAGCGCCAGCAGCATCAGGCGCAACAGCACGGCGGCCAAGGGAAAGCCCAGTAAGATGCCGGCCAAGCAGCGCCCAATCACCGTGTACGCTCCGCCGCGTGGCCGTAACGGCGCCACCACGCTACATAGGGCAGCGCCACCCATGCCAGCATCAGGTTGACCGAGAGCCCGGCGATACCGCTGCCAACCCCAAACTCACGTACCCAGGCGAATGCCCCCACCGCCACGCACACCGCGGCCAGGCCGCCACACAGCGCCGGCCTGGCGGTCTTCAGCAGGCCCTGGCGGGGATGCCCGGCATAAGCCAGCACCGCACCGGCCAACGTCGCAATGAGTGCACAAAGGATCATGAAAAAGGTGGGCAAAGAGCCGAGGGAACCCTCGCCGCGAGACCTTGGGCCCGCAGCCATGGATGTGTTTATTTATGAGAAGCATTCTCATTTGCAAAAGCAGCCATGTCAACCCGCGACGACGGCGGGTGGCGTCATGCGCCTGCAGACACGGCCTGGCTCCCTGTGCTTGCCAAAAGCCGACGGTCCGGCGGTTGCCGCCGGACTGTTCGTCGCCATCAGCCGCGCTGTACTTCGCCAGCGGACGTCCTCAGTCCTCGATCGGCCATTTGACGAAAGCGAATACCCAGAACATGACCACGTTTAGCAGCGGCACGAACATGATCAAAAGCCAGGCCGAACTGTAGCCGGCCTTGGAAAGAATCCTCGCGGCGGGAATGCCATACGCCGCAAGCCCGATCAATACGAGCAAGAAAGATAATCCTGTACCCATCGTTTTCCCCCGTTCCCCACCGTTATGTCTGCAAGCGCTCCCACGCAGCAAACGAACCGTTTCCCCTTCCCTTCACGCAGCACCGCACTAACGAACAAGCAATCGCCATGCATTGCGGCAGGCCGCAAACAGCAGCACGACCGCCATGAGGTACACCAGGTGCAGTGCAAAGGGCTTTGCCAGAAGCATGCCCGCGCCGGCCAGTACCAGCATCAACGTGGTGATCATCGGCACGATGTACTCCATCACCCGTGTACCAGGTAGCGCCACATCATGATACGAACGCCAATGATTCACGTGCCAGATGGCCCGCATGACGCTCAGCCACAACAGGCCCCAACCGATCAGCTGATGTGAAATCACCGGGACCAGGAAGCACAATCCGAGCAGCAGCACCGCCATCAAATCGAAAAAACTGCGCTGGGAAACCAGCAACATCCAGCGGCGCTCTTCCTTGGACACGGCGTTCAACTTCAAGGAAAGCGCGACGAACAACAGCCCACTCAAGGTGGCGGCCACCTCGGCCATCGTCGAATACGCGGTTTGCCAGTCATTCACGACACTAAAGCTCCCCGGCCGATGTGACCAACTCGTGCACTATTTCAGGCCAAAAAACGCCACCGCTGCCTTGGGCGCATCGATCGCGCTGGAGGTGCGGCCGAGCAGACGTGGATAGCTGTAATACGGCTGGGGAATCACGTGGCCGCCGCCGTAGACGGCATCGAGTTCAACCATGGGAATGCCTGCCTGATACCACACGCTGCGCCCCACGCGCGTCGGATCGTCCAGTTGCACCGGCATCAGCTGCGTGTAGGTGGGCGGATCGGCAACGTGGTTGCGTTGCGCGATCAACTCGGCCGATGCCAGCGCGGACATGCTCCTGCCCCGCTTGCCCAGGCCAAACAGGCTCACCATGCCACCGCTGAAAGGATTGATGGGATCGTCGGTGCCATCGATCAACATGATCCGCGACGTCGGACCACTGGCCGGGCATGAGGAATCAGCCTGCACCGGCAGGCTGGCCGCCACGGCGGCGACCGCGGCGACGTCATCGGCATGTTCCATCGCCATGCGAAAGCCCATATGCCCGCCGTTGGAGTAGCCGAACATATAAACGCGCCTGGGGTCGATGCCTTGCTGCGTGCGCATGCGCGCGATCATCGCTTCGATGAAGGACACATCGTCGATGTGCTCGGTCTTGGCCGGATAGCTTGCATCCGCGCGGCAATCGTTCCAATTGCCCTTGTAGCCATCCGGATACAACACGACAAACTTGTCCTTGTCCGCAAGGCGATCGAATTCGTAGCCGGTCCACTTACGCATCATCGCGCCGTTCATCATCGAACCGTGCAGGACGATCACCAGCGGCGCACCGGCAGGCAATTGCAAGGGCACGTAGGTGAGGAAACTGCGCGTCATGCCGTGCACGTCGATGGTCTCGCGCGTGACGGCGGAACCCAGTCTGGGCGCTTTGGGGGTGGGACTGTAAAGCCAGTACGCCACCGCGGCGAAGCAGACGATCGCCAGCGCGGCGATGACGGCGGCTGTTACGCGCAGAACCTTTTTCATCGTGCGTGCGCCATTCGAAGATGCCGCGTGCCCACGGCCCGGTGCGTCAGCGCGGCTCTTTTGCACTGTATCTGCGACACCAAGGCACCCTCCTCTTTTAGATCACCGGCCAGGCGAGCAGTCATAGTCGATAGCTCCTTTCGACAAGGATAGGGACTACCGCGCAGGCAGCTTCCACGGACGCCATTCCGGCGCATGCAGCGCAGCCAAGCTGCCCGCTTTTATACGCCCCTTGCCAGTTAATGTAACCCATCCGCCTGTGGTCTCAAGCACCGCATCTGGCACGCAAGCGTGAGGAAGTCGGTGCTGACTCAAGTTTTGGCTTTAACGCTCAGCGTACGTTGCCAAACCCACGAAACTGCCGGAGCGCAGCCCTGAAATAACCCATGTCAGCGTTAGGCGCGTCAGCCCCGCCACCGAAGCTCGCAAGCGCCGGCAGCGCTGTCCACGGTAGAGTGGGATGCTGGTGATGCAGGCGGTGAAGATGATGATTCATCAGCACCGGCCGCCAGATAGCGGCCACGCGAAAATTGCGCGCGCGCTCCTGTTCGTCAAGCATGACGTCGTAGTGCGGCAGGTTATCCGCCACCGACAGCCACGCCCCGCGCAAAAGCATGGTTACGGCAAGCACCGGCCACCATGCCCCATAGAGATAAAACGCGCAGGCATGGAGTGCGATGGACAACAGCCAGTCGCGCCGCATGTGACTGCGCCGTTCCTTATTTCCGGCAAAGGCAACAAACATGCGCTGGACATCCTGGCCGACCGGATCTTCACTGCGAAGCTTGTGCGCCACGAGCCGGCGCACCCAGGCGGACGGCAGAAAGGCGAGCAAAGGCAGCACCAGTTCGGCCAGGTACAAGCCACCCGACAAATGCGCGTAATAGCCGATGCGGGCCAGCGTGCGATGCGTCACGCCATCGTGCACGTCCGGCCGGTCGTAGGCTTCGCGTGTAAAACGGTGATGCATCAGATGACCAAAGCGCACGGCATCGAAGGGCAACAGGAAGGCGATAGCCAACGCTCGCCCAAGCCATTCGTTGAGCCCCTGCCGGGGCCACAGCTTTCCGTGAATGGATTCATGGATCAGCCCCCAATGCATCGGGGTCAGCACTACCAGCGGCAGTGCAATCCACAGCGCGGACGCCCCCCATTGCCGCAACAGGAATGGCCACGCGAAAAGCTGCATCAGCATGGCCGCCGCCACGACTCCAAGCAGCGCCAGATTGGCACGCCGGTCGATAGGCGTACGCGGGGAGTTACGCCGTTTCGCGGCCTGAGCGCCATTTCCCCCTGCCGCTGCTGGTAGGTCCATCTTTCCCTCTAAGTCCGCCGTGGTCGTTACATAACCTAGCAGCGACTTTTGACAGCTTAAAGTGCGTGCCAGCGATTCGGGTTTATGTAGCACCGCCACCCCAGATCCACGGGTGCAAGCGTCCATGCACGCCCCGGATTCGGGCTTCAATGCCAGCACCCTAACCCTAAGTCATTGGCCCAGATGGCATTTCTCAACCCGGCCTGACCGCACGCGGGAGCCCATAGCCGAATGTGGCCCCCAATCAACGGTCACATCGACGGCAGTGGCGGGGGCATGAGGTAGAGGCCCAACCCCATAAGCAGCAGACCGAGCGCGACAACGATCAGGTTCTGCCTTGCCGCGGACCAATGCACGATGACGAACATGGGATACGTGACAGCCCAGAGAGCGACCATGCCCGACAGCCAAAGGATCGATTTGCGTTTGGCCAAAACAACCGACCATACAAAGCCCACCAACCAGATCAGGCTACCGAAATCGCGCACCAGATAGCTAATAAAGGACCGTAAATACCAGCGCACGGGCAGTTCGCTGGACGGCTCCTCCTTCAATTGGAAGTTAACCGGCACGATGATCCACTGCGCTTGCGGTTTTCCGTCCATCGTCCCCGGCGAAAACGACCAGTGCGAAAGGCTTCGTACAGCCGCTGCATCCAAATCCGGATACCCACTGGATTTGTCCACCGTCGCATCCGCCGCGCGACCGTTCGTATCCACCTGGAATTTCACCATGACCGTGCCTTGTTCCCTGGCGGAAACCGCCGCCGCGGGATAATCGACGGGTGCATGAATAACCTTAGCATCGGTCCTATTCGAAGAAGACTGCGCGTGCGCAGGCAAGCAAATCGCCAGTAGCCACAACGCCGCCAGACATTCGCGAAACATGTTTACCCCCGTTTTGACCGATCCCTTCTGGATCGTGGGCCGCCTGCATTCAATGCCTGGGTGGTGGTCAACGCCTTGCACGAACCCGCGTGACTTGCCCGTCAGGCGTCATTCCCATGACGCACATCATGACTTGCAGTTGGCGGCAACCAATGGCTGCAAAACCTGTGGGAGACTCCCCTGCTCATCGTCCTTGGACAGTTCATCAAAACGAGGGATGCGTGCGCTCGGGTCCTTGGCAAGGATGGCGCGATAGGCCTTGAGCATGCTTCGCATCCCGGCCAGCTGAGCGGGCATCAGCTTGCCCTTCTCCGAGGGATTGGCTATCTGGTATGCCGCGCTTCCAAAAATGAATTGAGTGAGAAGCTCGCCATTGTATTTGATCGTGTCATCCGGCAGCGGCGAAAAAACGCCAGGACAAACGACATCGACGACATCCTTGCTTTTGTCTTCCCAGCTTATCAAGGCCGAACGAATCAGTGGTGCATTTTCATCGAGCGGCTGCTGTTCGAGAAACCGTGTCAACGGAACAACCTTCGCGTTGTCCACCAGTACCGGATTATCCGAGGCCCAAGCACCCCCGGCCAAGGAGCACATCAGCACGAACACACCAAAAAACGAATGATGACGCATCGAAATCCCCCGTGAAGATCGGCCATCTGATGGAATTGGCTGGCTGCCTAAGGCCGTCAGCCCAATCGCTGTCAACGCGCAAAATGCACCCCTTGTTTCATTGACCGCGCGGATTCGACCGCGCACTAAGCCATGCCACTACCAGACCGACCAAAAAAATTCCGAAGAAAACCTTGACCATCGAGCCGACCGTTTGGTGGTAGTGCTGGGAGTGATCGACGCTGAATATATAGTCATTGAAATTCAGTGCCGACACCTCGGGGTGACCCACTTCATAGGCAACCGGCACGCGCTGATAAGTGCGGGCATAGATGAGATCGGGGTCATTGGGATGGTTGCTTGATCCGAGCGAGGCATAGCCGTGGACAAGTTGCGATCCATCGCCTGTTCCAGGTACCGGGGAAAACGCGTATTCCACGTCTATGCTGCAACTGCGTTTTCCGCAGGAGCCGGTATAAATGCGCACAACATCGGCCATCACTCGTTGGCCGTTGGTCTGGATCTTGATCTCGGTATGCTCCTTGCCTCGCAGCCAGAAGATCGAGAGGACAAAAAACACCGAGCAAAACAGTGCAAAAAACTTGACCAGAAATGCGAATCGCGTCGACGGATTGGCAGGGTCGATGTTCGCACCTAAACGCCTGGTGACAAAAATGATCCCTCCGATGGCGACAAGGGCAACACATACAAATCCAAATTCGCCATGAAACAGCACCGCCGATGCCGACGACGGATTGCTGAGAATGGGGATACCCCAAATAAGCACGACTGCCAAAACAATCCCTAAAACCAATCCATACCTGGTACCAGGCTTGCCTGTATTGAAAAAGGCAGAGCTGCCCGGGTCCTGCCGGTAGGTAAAGCCCGCATCCATTTGCTTGCTTGAGGTCGAGGAAAAATCCGAAGCCGCACTGGGCAATGAATCCTCCTGATCGGGGGAGGTCTTTATATAGGCCTTGCCGCAGGCGGGGCATTCCCAATCAGGTGCTTGATCGGTTGGTTTCCTTTCGTAACCACAAGCGTGACATACGGTCCCCATATCCACTCCCTGTCTGGATTGATCTGATTGTGAATGATTTATCTAACCCGCCAAAATTCCGCTTTGCTCGACCGACGCAAAGCGCTCCGACGGCTTCGCGAGCAGGGCCGTCCGCTTTAACCCGTCGGCGATATCTTCACCCCATGCCTTTGCAAGGCAGCCAGGCATGCCGCCAGTAGCCGCGCCGCCATTTCGAGCGGCAATCCCCCCGTTTTGAAGCAGTTCCCCTACCGCCTCATCCAAGCCGCGCGACAAAATATGCCATAGCACACGGCAACTTTGTGGAAGTCCATGCCACCCAGGCGGCGACCGCCCGACGAAAGGCAACGCCGCTTTTTGGCTCGGGCGGATACCGTGGTGGCGGCTTCACGCTTGAACGCCGCCACTCGGAAACCTGGAACGGTCCGGATGTGATGGACGCCAGAAAATGCGCAACGCTACCGGTGATACAGACCGAGGATCGAGGCGGGCAGACATCGTCATTGACCCGTATGGCCGGCTAATGACGAGCGCCGCGCATCGTGCGGTTACAACTGCCGCAACTTGATATTGCGGAACCAGAGGTGGATCGGCAGTTCGCCCTTGTCTTCGGTTCCCTGCAACGAAATGTGACCGGTCTTGAAGGTGCCGAAATCCGCCCACTGTGCAAACTTCGATTGCGCGACCAGCTTGCGCCACTCGTCGTTCCAAAAATAGGTATCGACGACCTTGAAGCCGTTTTGGAAAAACTGGATGTGCCCGTGATCGGCAATGATCTCGAACTGATTCCAGTTGCCGGCTTCGCGCACGCGCTCTTCGCTCGATGCAATGAGATCGAACAGATCGCCGGAGCGCTCTTTGTCGACATGGCTGTCCGGCTGCGTACAGGTGAGATCGGCAATTTGCATTTCCGGGCCGGTCTCGTAGGTTTCCTGGTATTGGGGCGATTCGTGCACGTAGAACATCACGCCGCTGTCGGCACACGGCGTCATTTTCCATTCCAGCTTGAGATCGAAGTTGCTGTACTGGGCATTCGTCACGAGATCGGCGAAGTCATTCTCGTTGCCTGTGCGCGAACGCTCCAGCATGATCGCGCCGTCCTGCACCTTCCAATCCCTGGCCGGCGCTTTCTGCAGATACGAATGCCAGCCATCCAGGTTCCTGCCGTTGAACAGCAGCTTCCAGCCCTCGGCTTTTTCCTTTGCGGTAAGGGTATTGGCCTGTTGCGCGCAAACCTGCGATGGAGCCATGGCGCCAACCAAGGCCATGGCGAACGTCGTGGCGAGCAGCTTCTTGAACATACGATCATCCCCTGTGGATCGGCAGCGCCGTGCCTGGTTTCCAACCGGCGCGCGCTGCCCTGTATGACCTATGGTCAGGCGGTGACCGTGTCGTAATCAAGCGGCTCGGCGGGCCACGTCGGCACCACCAGCCACAGCACGATATAAATCAGGCCGCCGATGCCCGCGCCCAGGAACAGCAGCAGCCACAGCGCGCGGATCAGCCACGTGGGCGCCCCAATGGCATAGGCAAGCCCAGCGCATACGCCGCCAAGCCAGGCGGCTTTCTTTACGCGTTTGAATGGACGGTCCATGGGCAGCGCTCCGGGTGAAAGGCCTGGCTCCATGCTACGTCGGACGGCCAGGTTCACCAGTGCGGAAAGTCCCACGTTACGGATACGCCGAACAAGGAATTGTACGAACGCCCCAAGAGAAGGGGGCCCCCCTTGCGGGGGGCCAGAGCTTCATCACTAGGGGAATAATGAAGCCCGAGGGGCTAACCGCCGGACGCCCTGGGGATGGTGATCCGGCCCGCATAGATTGCGCCATCGCGGCCCTGCAAAAAAATCAGCGAAGCGCCCAAATTGCTGTCAGATTATGGCTACACGCGATGCACGGCAAAGCGATACTCAGTTAATCGACGGCTCCACCACCGGCCTGCTTACGCCAAGCGCCGCCCCCGCCGACGCGGCAATGATGGCGGCGATGGCCAGCCACTGCAGTGCTTGCAGCCGTTCGCCCAGAAACACCACGCCGGCCAGCGCGGCGATCGCCGGCTCCAGGCTCAGCAGCACGCTGAAGTTGCGCGCGGGCAACCGCGTCAGCGCGATCATCTCCAACGAATACGGCAGCACGGAACTGAGCACCGCCACCCCCAGACCCAGCGGCAACCACGCGGCGCTGAGCAACGCGCTGCCCGCATGCGCCACGCCCACCGGCACCGCCACCAGTGCGCCGATCGCAATGCCCCACGTCACCGCATCGCCGCCATGCGTCGCACCGGCTTTCTGCCCGAACAGGATGTACAGCGCCCAGCCAACGCCCGCCGCCAGCGCATAAAGCACGCCTACCGGATCGAGTGCATGCGCCTGCCCATGCAGGGGCAACAGCAACAGCAAGCCCATCACCGCCAGCGCGATCCAGGCGAAGTCCAGCGCGCGGCGCGAGCCAAACAAGGCGATCGCCAGCGGGCCGGTGAATTCCAGCGCTACCGCAATGCCCAGCGGGATCGTGCGCAACGCCATGTAGAACACTAGGTTCATGACCCCCATCGACAAGCCATAGCCCCATAACGCACCCCAGTGGGCCTTGCGCCGCAGGCTGCGCCACGGACGCCGCACCACCAGCAGCATCAATGCGCCCAGCCCCAGACGGAATGCGGTGGCCCCCTGCGCGCCCACGTGCGCAAACAATTGTTTGGCCACGGCCGCGCCGCACTGGTACGACGCCATGCTGATCAACAGCGCGCCAATGGCCACTAGCGTGGGCGCATAAGAACCGGATTTGGACATCGGCGGGGCAAACCAGACCTGTGGGAAGACCTATCATGCCCATTCGCCGCGACGAAAGCGCCTGGCGGCCACACTGTTGCTGACAGCGCGCGTCAGCAGGCCGCGCTCACTCCTCGCGCAGCAGCCAGTTCACCGCATCCAGCACCTGCTGGGTATCGTCGGACCATTGCTTGACCATGCCGGCCAGCCGATCGAGCGCCACGCTCTGCTCGCGCGTGGTGCACTCGCCGCACCAGCGCTTGAGTTGCTCGCGGCACATGTCCACGTGCAAGGCGGTGTCTTCGTACACCAGCCGCATGCGCGCCAGTTCCACGCGATCGACCAGGTCGGGACGATCGATCGCCGCGCGCATGTTTTCGGCCTGGGTGTGCGCCGCCTCAGCCGCGCTGCCGATGGCGAACTTGAAGGCCGGCATCAAAGTAATCGGACGCCAGCGTTGCGATGGCTTGGCCATATCGTCAATACACGCCGGGGGCCTGGACACCGGCCCCAACTATCCCTGTGGACGCTAGCCTGCGCTTCTTGCCATCCCCGGTCTACCCGGGGCCGCGCTGGGCAGTGCGAAAATAAGCTTCCACCGCGCTGAACGGCAGGGCGTGGGAAAGGTAGTGGCCCTGCAGCCCGTCGCAGCCCATCTCGGTAAGCAGTGCGGCCTGCTCCGGCGTTTCCACCCCTTCGGCGGCCACTTCCATCTCCAGCTGATGGGCCAGCATGACGATGGTACGCACGATGGCGGCGTCCTTGGTCTCGCCCGGCAGGTGGCGGACGAAGCTTTGATCCATCTTCAGCTTGTCGATCGGAAACAGGCGCAAGTAGGAAAGGCTGGAATAGCCGGTGCCGAAATCGTCCAGGGACAGGCGCGTGCCAAGGTCCTTCAAACTGGCCAGCGTGAGCCGGGCGCGCGTGACATCTTCCATCACCGCGCTCTCGATCATCTCGATTTCCAGCATGGAAGCCGGCACGCCGTGACGACGCAGCGAGTCGCTGACGCGCTCGGCCAGGCCCGGACGCTTGAGCTGATGCACCGACACGTTGACCGCGATGGTGAAGCCCTCATGCCCTTGATCGAGCCAGCGGCGCAGATGCTTGCATGCGGTGTCGATCACCCAGTCGCCGATCTCGGACATCAGGCCGAGTGCTTCGGCTACCGGAATGAAGCGTCCCGGCAACAGGAAGCCCAACTGCGGGCTGTTCCAGCGCAACAGTGCCTCGAAACCGGTCAGCTTGAGATCCACGGCGCTATGTTGCGGCTGGTAATACAGCTCCAGTTCGCCGCGCGTGACCGCATCGCGCAGGTGCGAACCCAGCGTCACGCGATCTTCCAATTCGATCATCTGCGCACGCGTCAGCTCGGCGACTTGGTCGCGGCCTTCGCGCTTGGCCTGGATCATCGCCGCTTCCGCGCGGCGCAGCAGTTCTTCGGCCGTGTGTCCGTGATCGGGAAAACGGCTGACGCCCACGCTTGCGGTCAGCAGCAGGCGGTAATTTTCGCCTTCCAGCGGCTGGGCGATCGCGGCGCGCAGCGTTTCGGCCATGGCGCGCGCCCTGGCGCCGTCGAGCCCCACCACGGCGATGACGAACTGGTCGCCCGCGAAGCGCGCCACGTGCCCAAGGTTGTGCACCACCGCCTCCAGGCGCACGGCCAGGCACTTGAGCACCTCGTCGGCGGCCAGGTGCCCGACCGATTCGTTGACCACGCGAAAGCGATCCAAGCCGATGGCGAACACCGATACCGGCGGTGCGCCATCGTGCAGGATCCTCTCCAGCTCCTGCTCGAACAGCGGATGATTGGGCAGCCCCGTGATCGCATCGTGCGAGGAGGCATAGGCCAGGCTGGCCTCCATCTGGCGTCGCTCGGTGATGTCGCGCGCCACGGCATAAACCAGCCCGTCGGGCGCGGCGAACGACACCCATTCCAATACGCGCTCGCGGCCATCCTTGCACAGGCAGCCGCTGACGAATTCGTGGATACCCTGCCCGGTTTCGTTGAACGACCGCTCGCGCTGCTGGGTCTGGAACAGTTCGCGGCAGCTGCGGCCGGACAGCTCTTCGGGCGAATAGCCGGTGAGGCGTTGCAGGAACGGATTGAACTGCACCAGGCGTTCGGTGATCGGATCGATGATGCAGAACAGCTCCAGCGACATCTCGAAAAAGCTGTCGCGCACACGCAGGCGATTGACCAGGCGTGCGCTTTCGATCGCCACGCCGGCCACTGGCACCATGCGGTCGATGCTCTCCAGCTCGTCCGGCCGCGGCTCGCGCGGTTGGCGGTAATACACCGCGAAAGTGCCCAGCACCTGCCCGCCGCTGCCGAAGATCGGCGTGGACCAGCACGCCATCAGTCCATGCGCCAGCGCCAGTTGCTTGTACGGCGCCCAAAACGGATGCGTGGCGATGTCGGCGACCACGATGCGTTCGCGGCGCCACGCCGCCGTGCCGCAGGAACCGCGCCTGTCGCCGATCTCCATGCCGTTCAAGGCCGCGTTGTAGGCGGTCGGCAAGCTCGGTGCCGCGCCATGGATCACGTAAGTGCCACTGTCGTCCAGCAGCAAAATGGAACACAGTGCGCCGGGATTGAGTTCTTCATGCAGCCGCGCAATGCGCTCCAGACTGTCGGTAAGCGGATGCTGCGCGGCCACGCCCACCAAAATGTCGTGCTGGCCGGCTGCCAGCTGTTGCGCGCGCTTGCGGTCGGTGACGTCCTGGCAGGTACCCAGCATGCGCAGCGGGTGCCCGTGCTCATCCACGTGCACCACGCCGCGGCTGAGCAGCGTGCGCACTTCGCCATCGGGGTGCACGATGCGCTCTTCGAATTCGTAAGGCTGATGATCTACAAGCGCCTGCTTGATGATGCCCATGACACGCGCGCGGTCCTCTTCATGCACGCGCGCCAGATAACCTTCGAAAGTCGGCGAATGTTGATCGTGCGCAATGCCGTAGATGCGATAAAGCTCTTCCGACCAGGTCACCCAGTTGCTGGCGACGTCCCACTCCCAACTACCCAGGTGCGCGATCTCCTGCGCGCGGGCAAGCACTTGTTGATCGTGTTGTTGCGTCTGGGCGGCCAGTTTTTGTTCGGTCACGTCGCGGAAGTAAATCGTCGCGCCGGTGCCGGCCGGATAAATGCGGTATTCCAGCCAGCGTTCGCTCGACGGCAGCAAGATGCCCAGCGCCACCGGCAGCTGGTTCTTCACGGCTCTTTCACATGCCTGGCAAATGGTCTGGCCGATGTTGTCGGGAAACTCCGTCCCCACGCGCTTGCCGATCAGCGCCGCCGCATCGCGCCCCAATAATGCGCAGGCCTGGGTATTCACATAGGTATAACGCCACTGCTCGTCCACCGCCGCGAGCGCTTCGGAAATGCGTTCAAAGACCTGGATCGGGTCGAAACCGCTGGATGAGGTGCTCATAGCACGTTGGCGTTCCGCCCAGAAGGTCCGCAGTCGTTGGTTCAGATTACGCTGGCGACGACGAGGGTCGCAATGCCTCGCTGTCATATTCGCGTGGATTTCTCATCGTTCGACACCGGTTTCTTGCGCAGCGTCGTGGTGAGCTGGCGCTGGCCGGATTTTGGCCGGCGCCATGGAGACGGTTATCGTCCGTTGCGTGAGGTTCCTTAAGCGCAAAACCAATGTTCCCTTCGCAACGGACGCATTCGATCCGATAACCGATCGCATGCCATCGCCAGCATGCAATCGCTGTCTAGCGGTTGTCTTGCGATTGTCGTATTTGCTTGTGTCCGATCGCCCCGTCTTATTGCCCGATCCTCCGGGCGCTTGCGCGGACGTCTTGCAATCGCGCGCGGCGACGACCAAGTTTGGATCGACCTCTCCCCACCATCCATCACGAGGATTGCTTACATGGAATATCGACATCTTGGTGCCTCCGGTTTCAAGGTACCGGTGCTTAGTTTTGGAACCGGAACGTTTGGCGGCAAAGGCGAGTTTTTCCGCGCCTGGGGCACGACCGAGGCGGACGAAGCGCGGCGCCTGGTCGACATCTGCCTCGATGCCGGTCTCACCCTGTTCGACAGCGCGGATATCTATTCTGCCGGCGCCGCCGAATCGGTGCTGGCCGAGGCGATCAAGGGACGTCGCGACAAGGTGCTGATCTCCACCAAGGCCACCTTCCGCGCGGGTGACGAACCCAACAGCGTGGGCTCGTCGCGCTATCACCTGCTACGTTCGATCGATGGCTCGCTCAAGCGCCTGGGTACCGATTACATCGACCTGTTCCAGTTGCATGGCTTCGATGCAAAAACGCCGGTGGAGGAAACCCTGTCCACGCTCGACGACCTGGTGCGCGCAGGCAAGATCCGCTATCTGGGCGTATCCAATTTCTCGGGCTGGCATCTGATGAAATCGCTGGCCGCGGCCGATCGCTACGGCTATACGCGCTATGTCGCCAATCAGGCCTATTACTCGCTGATCGGTCGCGATTACGAGTGGGAGTTGATGCCGTTGGGCCTGGACCAGGGCCTCGGCGCGGTGGTGTGGAGCCCGCTGGGCTGGGGTCGCCTCACCGGCAAGATCCGCCGCGGCCAGCCGCTGCCCGCGACCAGCCGTCTGCACAAGACCGGGGACATGGGGCCGCAGGTAGGCGATGAATACCTCTACCGCGTGATCGATGCATTGGATGAAGTCGCCGAGGAAACCGGCAAGAGCGTGCCGCAGATTGCACTCAACTGGCTGCTGCAGCGCCCCACCGTATCCACTGTGGTGATTGGCGCGCGCAACGAGCAACAGCTGCAGCAAAACCTGGGTGCAATCGGCTGGAACCTCACCAAGGAACAGATCGCCAAGCTCGATGCGGCCAGCGAGGTCACGCCGGTTTATCCCTACTGGCACCAGCGCGGTTTTGCCGAACGCAATCCGCCGCCAGTCTGAAGGACAGGCAACATGGCTGCGGACGACGGGGTCCGCAGCCGGTGTCGCGCAGCGGCGGTGCCGGGCTTTTCGCACCATCACCCCATGCCACGCACGCGGTGTCTTGTTAAGCCGCCCGCCGTTTCGAACAACGCGATTGCAGCCGCCTGTCATCCAGTTCCGGCGCGTTACGGGACACGTCCGCTTGCTGCAAGTTGCCCGGGCTGCCGGGCCATCTCGCACCGTTCCGCGTTTGCCGCATGGGCGCATGCCAAAAGTCATGCAAGACGGCCGGACGCCCGGCGTTCATGACCCCGCCCGACCATCTGCTACGAAACGCCCCGCGTCCGGCATGGGGCGTCATCGGGTTTAACGCACGCCCCCTGTAACAAGTCGTTCAGACCACGCTATGCTGGCCCGGAGCCCCAGGATGGAAGGGGCTGGGGAACGGGGGAATGTATCAAGCCATTGGCCCACTGACCGATATAGTGGCAATGTACCTGTGCGTTCAGTCCGCATATAAGAAATTTCACGCTTTTTGGACTGCAGTTAGCCGCTGATAGGTAGCCAATGCCAGTCGGGTGATCATGAGCCGAACGCTTCCCATCGCTATCGGAGCCAAGCACGAGTCGGAATACACGGCTTGGCTTGGACGCCTGATCGAGGCTGCCACGCCGGAAGAAGTGGGTTTGCTCATCGAACAACTGATTCGCGCGCAACGCGGTTGCGAGCGTGCCCAAGTGCTGTGGCTCAATCCGTCCAAGGGACGCTACCAGGCAAGCGACCGGGCCAGTCCCGACCCGGCGGAACTGAGCCTGGCGCAAGCGGCGCTTGCCGCGCCCAACGCGCAGTCTTCCTCCGATGGCACGCTGTACGCGCTCACCTTGCTGCGCGAAGAACAAGTCGTGCTGGTGCTGGGCTTGTGTCAAGAAAAAACCGCCAAGGCGGTGCTTGCCAGCGTGGGGCCTTACCTGCAGCTGGGCGTGCGCCAGCTGCATCACGCGATCAAGCTGGCCGACCTGTACGATTCCCATACCCAGCTGGAACATTCGGAAAACCTGCAGCGCGCCTTGTTCGCTATTTCCGATCTGGCCGGATCGAACCTCGATATGCCGGACATGCTGCGCGAGATCCATCGTGTGGTCAGCGGCCTGATGTACGCCGAAAATTTCTTCATCGTGCGCTACCACCCCGACCACGGCACCATGCGCTTTCTGTACTACGCCGACACGGTGGACAAAGACCAGCCCGATACCACGCGCGAAATCCCCTTGGAGGAACGACGCCATACGCTTACCTGGTATCTGCTGACCCAGGGTAAGCCGCTGATGGGCAGCAACGAGCAGCTCAACCAGCAGGTGAATGGCCCCACCATGCTTTCAGGCCCCGACAGCGAAGACTGGCTGGGCGTGCCGATGCTGCACGACGGCAAGGTGGAGGGCGCGGTGGTGGTGCAAAGCTACGGCACCAGCCATGTCTACACCCGCGACGATTTGTCTTTGCTCGAATTCGTCGGCCATCACATTCTTACCGCGCTGGAGCGCAAGGAACACAAGGACGAGCTGGAACTGCGGGTGCGCCTGCGCACCGAGGAACTGGCGCAGGTCAACCAGGGCCTGCGCCAGGAAGTGCGCGAACGCCTGCGCGCCGAGCGGCTGCAGGAAGCGCTGTTCAAGCTGGCCGAGCTGGCGACCGCCGACATCGACGAAACCACCTTCTACCAGCGCGTGCACGCCGTGGTGGCGGGCCTGTTGGACGCACGCAATTTCTTCATCGCCCTGCTGACCGACGACAGTGCCAACCTCGATTTTCCCTATTACATCGATGCCGGCATCCATCGCCCGCAAAAGCGGCCGATCGGGCAAGGCCTGAGCGAATACGTCATGCGGCGTGGCCAGCCGTGGTGGGGCAGCCGCGAAGACATCGTCGCGCTGGCCGACACCGGCGAGGTGGTGCCGCGTTACGTCGGCGAGCCGGCGGCGTGCTGGCTGGGTGTACCGTTGAAAGTGGACGAAGCGGTGATCGGCATCGTGGTGGTGCAAAGCTACGACGCGAATGCCAACTACGGCGCGGCCGACCAGGAACTGCTGAGCTTCGTGGCGCTGCAGATCGCCAACAGCATTTATCGGCGCCGTTCCGCCGTGGCGCTGCAGCAGGCCAATCTGCGGCTGGAACACCGCGTGGAAGAACGCACGCGCGAATTGCGCGCGGAAATCTCGCGCCGCGAACAGATGCAGCAGCAATTGCATCACCAAGTGATGCACGACCCGCTTACCGGCCTGCCCAACCGCGGCTATTTGCGCGAGCGGCTGGACAGCGTGTTGCACCTGATCCAGCACGATTCGAGCCGGCGCTGCGCCCTGCTCTATCTGGACATCGACCGCTTCAAGGTGATCAACGATAGCCTTGGGCACCTGGCCGGCGACGAATTCCTCAAGGCGATCGGCCTGCGCCTGCTGACCCATGTGCGCGAACCGGACATGGTGGCGCGCCTTTCGGGCGACGAATTCGCGATCCTGCTGGAAGACATCGAAACCACCACCACCGCTACCGCCGTTGCCAGCCGCGTGCTGCACGCGGTAAGCCTGCCGTTGCGCATCTCCGGCAAAGAACTGGAGCCGTCCATCAGCGTGGGCATTGCCTACGGCGATGCCAGCTACCTGGACGCCGACGAGCTGATCCGCGACGCCGACATTGCGCTCTACCAGGCCAAGCAGCTTGGGCGCAAACGCTTTGCGGTATTCGACGAGGCGCTGGCCAAGGGCATGGTCGATGTGCTCGCCATGGAAAGCGAATTGCGCAAAGCACTGCGGCTGAACGAATTCGAGCCGCATTTCCAGCCCATCTGCCGGCTCGGCGACAACCAGGTGGTCGGCTACGAAGCGCTGATCCGCTGGAACCATCCGCAACGCGGGCTGCTGCGGCCGTCGGACTTCATCAAGATCGCCGAAGACAGCGGCCTGATCGAAGCGATCGACTGGCGCCTGTTCGAATTAAGCTGCCGCCTGATCAGCCAGCATATCCCTGGCACGCCCTTCATCACTTTCAACGTGTCGGCGCTGCATCTGCGCCACATGGATTTCGATACGCGCATCCTCAAGATGCTCGAACGCGTGCACCTGTCGCCGACACGCCTGATCACCGAGGTGACCGAAGGCGCGCTGCTGGACAACCCCGAAAGCGTGCGCGCCATGCTCGATCGCCTGCGCATGTCCGGCGTGGGCGCCGCGCTCGACGATTTCGGTACCGGCTATTCCTCGCTCAGCTATCTGCATTCACTGCCGTTCCGCATGCTGAAAATCGACCGTGCATTCGTCAGCGAACTGGATAAACCCGCCAGCAGCAACAGCACCACCGTGGTGGCCGCGATCCTTGCGCTGGCCCACGCGCTGAACATCCAGGTGATCGCCGAAGGCATCGAAACGCAGGCGCAATACGAAATATTGCTGAGCATGGGCTGCGAAATGGGGCAAGGCTATCTGCTGGGCAGCCCCGCGCCGATCGAGCGCTGGAAGCGCTGATCGGCTACGCCGCAAAAAAACGGCGCCGTTCGTAAAGTAGTGAAAGTCAGCGGCGGCTAGCCGTGATGGCTGACGAAGCCGGGATCTTTCGCGGGCGGGTTCTGGCCGTGCTTTTCCTTCACCTCGCGCAGCAGTTCCAGCACGTGCGCGCGCTGCTCCTTGCGCTTGCGATCCTGCGCGGCAAGCAATTCCTGCCGCCGTGTCATGCCCGCCGGTTCGGGCCCAAGCGTGCTTTTCGCTGTCGGATGGACGATCCGCGCCAGGTAGTTGGACCACACCCGAAAATGCGAGGACGAACGGGACGGAACCTGGGTCTTCATTGGACGGACCTCCACCATGCTGACGGTTGCCCGCGGCAGATCGATGGCTGCCCGGACCGCCAATGTGCACCAAGAACCGTTAGGCCTTCGTAACGGCCGCGAAATCGATTTGCTGAGACCGCCCGCCCCTGGCCTCACGTCAGAGCATCGTCCGGCGGGGGGAAGGTTAGCGCGCCGTTATCGCCCGGCCGCCGCGAGTTCTTTCGCTTCCCGGTGCGTGGCTTGGATGGTCGCGGCGATCAGCGCCAGGTCGTCCTCGATACCGAAGCTCTCGCCCTGGGAATAGCCGAAGCGCACGATCACCAACTGCTCGGAAGGGATGATGTAGATGCGCTGGCCTAGGTAGCCGCTGGCGTAGAAACCATCCTTGGGAAAGCCCGCCCGCACCCGCCAAGCAGCCGCGCGGCTCGGCCCATCGTTGGTCCAGAAACCGGCGCCGTAAGGTTCCCCCAGGGTGGAACGGCGCGACCAGGCCACCCATCCCTCGGGCAGGATCCGCTGTCCGTCCGGCGCCACGCCGTCGTGCAAGTACAACTCGCCGAAGCGCGCGTAGGTGCGTGCCGGCGCGTAGACGTACGAGGCTCCCATGAACACGCCACTGCCATCGAACTCCATGGTCAAGCCACTCAGGCGCGCCGGTTCCAGCAATTGGCGCTCGGCAAACGTACGCATGCCCGCTTCGCCGCCGCCAACGGTTTGGCCCAGCAGGCGATCCAGGATCAGCGTGTTGCCGGATGTGTAATCCCAATCCGTACCCACCGGCGCGCGCAACGCATAGCTCGCGGCGTACGCGGCCATGTCGTTCTGAAGGTATTCCATGCGTGCCACTGGATTGAAGCCATTCTCCCTTTCTTCCACGCTGAGGCCGCTGCGCATGCGCAGCAGATCCTCGATGGTGATGCGCTGGCGTGGATCATTGGCCGCCGCCCACTCGGGCGCTCCGACCTGTTGATCCACGCGCAGACGCCCTTGCCTGACCAGGATGCCCAGCAAGGCATTGGTGAAGGATTTGGCGACCGAATAACTCAGCAGCGGCGTACTGACGCCAAAACCGTTGGCGTAGCGTTCGGCGATGACATGGCCGTCCTTGACGATCACCACCGCCTTGACGTGCTTGGTCGGCGTGCCGGCGTGTTCGTCGAATTCGCGATCGAGCGCGGCACGAATGATCGGATCGTTCGTGCTCACCGGCGTGGCCGGTGCGAAACCGTCGTCGGCCGGTGCCGGCAACAAAGGCCGCGGCGCGGGCGCCGGCGGCGTATCGGCGAACTGCAGGCGGCAGCCGTAGCCAGGCGTGAAATCCGCCCTGGCGTGAAACAGGCCCGCGAAGCTTGCCTCCACGCTGCGATGGGCACGGTCCACGCGGTAACTGGCCAGCCGGTCCAGCGGCCGGCCGATGATGGGTTTGACCAGTTCCTGGAACGTCGCCTCCGGATCCAGCCCGGCCACATAAATGGCCGAACAAAGGTTATGCGCCGCCATGCCGGCCGCCACCCGCGATGCGCTGGTCACGCGCGGCAACTCCACCGCCAGCGCCGCGACCAGCACCAGGCCGCCGGCCAACATCCATACCCGCTTGCGCATCACCGAATCCTCAAGCCATGCCGTGATGAGGCGCAGCATGCCCCGTCATGAAGCGCAAAGGCGCCAGTCTGGGACGAACCCCGGCCAGCCGGGGACGAGCCCTGCCCGGTCACAAGTGCGTGAGCAAGCTTGGTGGCAGATTGTCCAGGTAACGGCGGGTCCAAGTGAGCCGCGCGCCGTCGTCCAGCAACAGCCGGTATTCCCCTTCCGGCCACGGCAACACTTCGCGAATGGCTTCAAGCCGCACCAGCGCGGAACGGTTGACGCGCGCAAAGCGCAAGGGACTGAGGCGCGAGAGCATGTTCTCCAGCGTGCCGCGCAGGCGATAGCAACGCCCTTCGCTATGCACGTCCAGGTAATTGCGGCTCGCTTCGATGTGGCTGATGCGGTCGGTGCGGATCAGCTGCGCACTCTCCTGGTACTGCACCAGCACGTGCTCAATGTAACGCGCAGGTGCGGGCAAGGTTTCCAGCAGGCCGTCGATGCGCTGGCCCATGTCCATCCTCGGCACCAGGCGTTCGCGCAGGCGCTCAATCAGGCGGTCGAAGCGCTCGGGGCTGACCGGCTTGAGCAGATAGGCAAAGGCATGCACGTCGAACGCCTGCAAGGCGCGATCGTCGTGTGCGGTGACGAACACGATCTCCGCCGGCAACGGATCGCCCAATGCCCGCAGCACGGCGAAGCCATCCATGTCGGGCATGCTGATATCGAGAAACACCACGTCAGGGCGCGTCTTGTTGATCAAGGTCAGCGCATCGTGCCCATTGCCCGCCTCGCCCACCAGCAGCACGCCATCGGCCATGGCGAGATAGCGCTTGAGCTTGCCGCGCGCGGGCGCTTCGTCGTCGACGATGACAGCGCGCAAGGTCATGGCGTGCGATCCTCGGCATAAGGAAGCCACAACGACACGCACGTGCCTTGCCCATCGCGGCGCTCAAGCCGCAAACCGGCCGCATCGCCATACAAATGCTTGAGCCGTGCCTCGATGTTGCTCAAACCGATACCGTGCCCACGATGCGTGCTCGCGCCCTCGCCCCGGCCGCCATCGCGCACGGACAGTTCCAGGCGCCGATCGCAACGCTCCGCTTTCACTTCCACATAGCGGACCGCATCAACACCGCCGTGTTCGATAGCGTTTTCGACGATCGGCTGCAATACCAGGCACGGCACGCGCGCGGCGCCCAACGATGGCTCCGTCTCGATCCGCACCGTCAATCCGTCGCCGAAACGTGCGCGCTGGATATCCAGATACAGCTCCAACAATTTCCGCTCGTCAGCCAGCGCGTGTTCTTGCCCGCGCGTGCCCAGCGTCGCGCGCAGCAGCTCGCCGATACGCGCCAGCATCTCGTCGGCCACGCGCGGCCGTTCGTACATGATGGAGGAGACGGCATTGAGCGTATTGAATAAAAAGTGGGGATTGAGCTGCAGGCGCAGCGCATCCAGCCGCGCTTCGGATAGGGCCGATTCCAATTGCACCGCGCGCAGCTCGCGCTGCTGCGCCTGGCGGTAGCGATCGCCCAGCCACAGCACAAAGGCCAGCAGCAGGTAATAAAAAACGTCGCTGGGAAATTCCATCAAATAGCGCCACGACATCCTGCCGTAGTCGTAGTCGCCATAGCCGAACAGCCCGAACAGCGCGATCCGCGACCCCCACATCAAGCTTGTATGCAGCACCGACACCAGGCACAGCAACAGGGCATGGCACGCCAGATGCCGCCAGCGGCCGGACATCGTGCGGATACGCCGGAACGCCGCGATCAGCAGCGGCACCAGCACGCCGAAGCTCAGGCTACCGGTCATTTCCTCGATCAGGTGGGGACCGAACGCGGCCGATGCCACACCATTGGACACGTCGTTGAGGTAGCGATGCAGGGCATTGAGCACGCCGATCAGTACCACCACACCGAACCACATCGACAGCCAGTAGCGGACACCGCCAAGCGCGCCGGTATCGTCGGTCCAAAGGGTTGGGGCAGGTTTGCGCATGGCGGGCCGGATCAAGTGATGGCGCCGTTTTACCATGCGCGTCCGCGCCCGACCTAGCCCATGCCGTGGCAGCGCCATGCCTGAGCTACACTCAACGCCAACACTGACAGGGGGAGCGGCCCAAGCGATGCGCATATTGCCTGGCGATCTGACCGACCCGCGCATCATCGCCCTGCTCAACACGCATGTAACCACCGCGCGCGCAGCCACCGCACGCGGCAGCGCGCATGCGCTGGACGTAAACGCGTTGCAGGCCCCCGACATCAGCTTCTGGGCAAGCTGGGATGGCGAGGCCTTGCTGGCGGTCGGCGCGCTGCGGCGGCTGGCGCCCGACCACGGCGAAATCAAATCGATGCATACCGCGCAGGCCGCGCGCAGGCATGGCGCCGGCAGTGCCATGCTGCGCCACCTGATCGACACCGCACGCGCGAACGGACTCTCGCGGCTCAGCCTGGAAACCGGCGCCTGGGATTACTTCATTCCCGCCCGCGCTTTCTACCGGCGCCATGGCTTCGTGGAATGTCCGCCGTTTGGCGATTACTCGGCGGACCCCAACAGCGTGTTCATGTCGCTGGATCTACGCAACAGTCACTGTCCCGCACCCACATAATCCACGCGCCAGATAGTATTGGAGCCGTCATCGGTCACCAGCAGCGAGCCGTCCGGCGCCACCGTCAGACTGACCGGACGCCCCCATACCTGCCCATTGGGCAGCACGAAGCCCGTGAGAAAATCCTCATATTCGCCGCTCGCCTTGCTCGTATGATGGCGAGGAATGCGGATCACCTCATAACCTACGCGCGTGGCCTTGTTCCACGATCCGTGCTCGGCGGCGAACAAGTCGCCGTGGTATTCCTTGGGAAAACGATTAGCCTCATAGAAGGCGATCTGCAGCGAAGCGTTGTGCGGCTGCAGGATCACGTCCGGCGTAATGACCTTGTCCTTCAGCTCGGGATGCTTGCCCGCATGGCGCGGATCCTGGTGCGGGCCCATATACCACCACGGCCAGCCGTAGAAACCGCCTTCACGCACCGAAGTAATGTAGTCGGGCACCAAATTGTCGCCCAGCCCGTCGCGCTCGTTCACCGTGGTCCACAACTGTCCATTCTGCGGATCGATGGCGATACCGGAGGGATTGCGGATACCCCATGCATACACGCGCTGACCGGTACCGTCGGGATGGAAGGCAAGGATGTCGGCGCGATTCTTCTCGGCCGGCGAGACGTCCGGATCGTTCACGTTGGAAGCCGAACCGACCGCGACGAACAGGGTCTTGTTGTCGCGCGAGAACGCCAGGTCGCGCGTCCAATGGCCTTCGCCATGCGGCAGGTCCGCCACGTGCTCGGCCTTGCCGCGCGCCTTTAGATCGCCATTGCGGTAGGGAAAACGCAGCACCTCATCGGTGTCGCCCACGTACACCCACTGCGGGTCCGCCCCGTTCGGATAGAACGCAATACCGTAGGGACGGCGCAGATGCGTAGCAAATACCGCCGTTTGCCGAGGCTTGCCGTCCGCGGTCATGCCGCGGAACACGCGGATCTGGCCGCTGCCGCTTTCGGCCAGGAAGATATCGCCGTTCGGCGCGGTACGGATCACCCGTGGCTCGCCCAGCGAATCGGCGTAGAGATTCACCCTGAAGCCGGCCGGCGCCTTGGGCATTACATCGGCGGGCCGCGCCACCATCGTCGGCGCGTTGCCGGCCGAGGCGGTGGCATACGGCGCCGGCAAGTCGGCCAGCGTGATCTTGCGCACCTTGCCGGGTATTTCGTAGCGGAAATCGGTGAAGGGAGGTGTCGGCGGCGGCGTGGTGACGGACGAGGCGATCGCTTCGTTCTGCGCAACCGCGACCGGCTTTGCCGTCGGCAAGGTCTTCAAATACGACACGATCTGCCAGCGCTGCTGCGCCGGCAGCGCGCCCCAGGCGGGCATGCCGTCCATCGGCGCGCCCTGGGTGATGAACCAGAACAGGGCGCCATCGCTCGCCTGCTGCGCAGGGCCGTGCGCCAGTGCGGGAATATTGCCGGTGCCCTGCCCGCTCAGACCATGGCAGCTGGCGCAATTTTTCGCGTACAGATCGCGCCCTGCTGCCGCCGCCGAAGCCTGGCCGGCGTAAGGATTGCGCAGCGATGACGCCGCGGCCGGCGCGTCATGAAAGGTCGGCGTATCGGCCGCGCCGCAGGGCGACGCCACGCCAACGAGTGCGAAAAAAAACAGCCCGGAAAAGGAGGACGACATCAACGATTGCCTGGCCAAGATCTGTCTCCATTCGCTTAAGGTTAAGACCGAACGCATAGGTTCCGTGCCGCCAGCGGCATCCTTGCGCTATTGGCTGGCCGATCGCGCAAATGTCTATAACAGCGCATCTTCATGCGATGTGAAATCGCACACAGACCGGTACCATTGTGCGGCCTGCGCATGACGGCCGCGTGCTCGATGCTGCGAAAAAATTGCCCGATCATCGGAACTCGGCTGCGGCCCGCAGCATAGCGCAGGCACACGATCTGCCCGCGACGCATTGACGCAACAGGATCGATCAAAACAGAGGCCGGGCGAATGTGCCGAAGGTGGGGCGCCTTCAGCGAAGGCTAGTAGATCGGCAATGCCGGATCAAAGGTACGGACCGGGTCCAACGTCCCGACGGGACGTCTTAAAAAGAGACCGTGCGCGTTTGTTTGGCAACGCCCAGGATATCGGGCCGATGATCGGCCACTGACACGCTGAGCACCGCGCAGATGACGCCGAGCATGGAAAGCGCCAGCCCCGACGGCATTTGGTAAATGAAGTGCATCAGCTTGGCCACGCCGAACCAGGAATGCGGATTGTTCACGAACATGCACGCTTCCGGGCAATAGTTGCGCATCCACGACTCCAGCGTGGGCTGGTTGGTCCAATAACCGTCATGGAGCCATCGCAGCAGTTGGAATCCGCACCAGACCAGCGCCGCCATGTTCAGGATGACGCCGCCCAGCCAGAGCGTGAATCCCACCACCTCGCGAGCGATTTGATTGATGCGCGCCATCGTCATGTCTGCTGCTCCACGGTCCTGCCGACTTCGGTGATTGCCTTGACCGTTCATGCATATCCCATGCCGATGATCTTTGCCGGTTGTGACGCAGGCGCCCCCCATTGCCGACTTTTCTGGTAAACCGGCATTGCCGAAGATTCCGGCGCGATCGGCCCGTTATCCGTACATGAAAATCCAGTCTTGGACTCCCAGGATTTACGCGCCGGTGCTGGCCGTTCAGCTGGCTCTGCTGGCCGTGGCGCCCAAGCGGGTTTTGTCGGTGAATTACGGCCTGGTGCTGGTGGTGCTTGCGATTACGCTATTTCTGTGCTGGCACCGCTTTCGCTTGGCCGTACGCCACAACCGCCCTTTATGGGCACTGTTGTTCATGGCGCTGGTGTCACAAACTGCCGCTTTCGGCCTGTTGTTCAGCGATTCGCTGGTCAACCCGCAGGGTACGCTGGTCGCGTTCGATCCCACGTTTTACTTTTGCCTCAACAGCCTGCTGCTCACCATCGCGGCCGCGTACAACCCCATCGCCCCGCTGTACCGCCTCGCGGGCCTACTGGACAGCATCCTGGCCTGCATCATCGCGGCGCTGTTCTATATCCTGCTGCACCGGGTGATCGACCACGCAGCGACGGACACTGCGGCGGCCGTATTCATCATGTGGATGTTCGACGCCATGAGCACGTTCGTGGCGCTTGTATCGACCTTGCGTTTTGTCTCGACCAAGCGCGCGGACGAGCGGCGTTTCTACTTCGTGCTGATGACGTTTGCGTGGGCCGATGTGATTTTTCCGGCCGCTCACAACCGTTTCATTCTCCACAGCGAATCCTACCTGCCCGAACTCCTGCTCAGCCTGCCTTTTGTCATCGTGGGCGTGCTACTGAGCCGTCGCCGCAAGGTATGGTTTCGCGGTTATCGGCCATCGCGAAGGGCCAGGATGCTCGCCGCAGGGCTCAACCCCTTCGCGCTGAGTCTGGCGCTATGCCTGCTCGCCTTCGGCGAAATCGGCACCAGCCCGCTGCTGGCCTTGTGCGCGCTGGTGCTTGCGATCACCAGCTATGCCGCACGCGCGGCCATTGTGCTCAGCCGGCAGCTGACCTCCGAAGAGGAACTGCGCGCACTGCAGCGCAACCTGCAACGCGCGATCGTGCACGACGACTTGACCCGGCTGCTCAATCGCCGCGGCTTCTACCGCAAACTCGATCGCGCCTGGGAGGCGGCAGCGGTATCGGGCCATCCGATCACGGTGGCGATGCTGGACATCGACGCCTTCAAACTGTTCAACGACACCTACGGCCATCTGGCCGGCGACGAATGCCTCGCGGCGGTCGGCGCCGCGCTGGCCGGCGAAGCCGCAGCCTCGCCCGAAGTCACCGTGGCGCGTTACGGCGGCGAGGAATTCGCCGTGCTGCTCCAGCACGCCAACCGCGCCGACGCGGAGCGGACGCTGCAACGCATGCGCCTGCGCGTGGAGGCACTGGCCATTGCGCACGTGCGCAGCAAGCAACAGATCGTCACGGTCAGCGCGGGCCTGGCCAGCACGCTGGATGCCCATTATCAGGACAGCGGAAAACTGCTCGACGCCGCCGACGCCGCGCTGTACGAAGCCAAGCGCGCAGGACGCAATGGCATCCGCTGGCATACCGCAGACCCGCGGCACCATCCGCATTTGGCGGCACCGGAGCAAGAGCGCACCGGCGAAGGTTGACGCATGGCGCCCACACGGATCACCACGCTCAATCGCCCTGCCGGCCAATCACCACCCGGTACAACGGATGAACGCCAGACCCTTTACACGTACTTGACGTCAAGGTCTTGGCGAATGGGAACGGCATGTATGCCCCAATGCCGCTAGGGTGGACGCCGGGCGATGGCGCAGGTGGGATCCTGCAGTTCCTCGGCGTGTCCGTGGTCGCCCGCCGCAACATCCACACGGCCACTCAGCAGCACGAAACCGGGTTGATGGGCTGCGTTGTACGCACCAACCACCGCGAGGCTGCGCGTGGCCAGGGCCTCCTTGGATGACAGGTTGCTGGCCAGGTCCTTGAACGGATTCTCATCCAGGTTTTCGCCCGCCACCCATTTGGCCAGATAGCGATGTCCCGACGGCGGCAAGCCCTGCGGCAGCGGACGCCAGTCCTGCGTGATGGCGGGAAGCCAGCGTTGGATGGCATCGCGGACGTCGCCGCGCAGGCAATCGATGTGGATATGCAACTGATCCTGCGAACGCCCCTGGCTCGAATTGATCGCCAGACCCAATACGTCGCGCGGTTGTTCGGCGTGCAGCGACGCCTCCACGAAAAGGCGCGCCCTCCACGCCTGGGCCGGGTAATTGGCCGCATCCGCGGCGAGCAAGGCAGGGCTTTCGATGCCGGTGATCCGCGCCAGCGGCAACAACAGGTACTGATACGGCCCGTTGCGATCTTTGAAGACGGCGTAGCCGCCAGGACCCAGTTGCACATCGGCGCAGGGTGCCGGTGGAAAAATCTTTCGCATGGCCTTGGGTGCGCAGCGCTGATGGATCGCGTCCCACAGTACGTTTCGATCCTCGAACTTCTGGGTTGCCGGTGGCGATTGCGCAGCGGCGATGCTGGAAGCAAACATGGCCAACGTCAGCGACCAACGCGGCACGCGGCACGCTTTGGTGCCAATGGCTTGGATCGCGCGCCTCATAGGCCTCGATTCTGCAACTTGGACTTGCTGCTCGATAGGGTGCTGCACCGCATGCGTAGCCTTTGCGCTGACCGATTTGCCAAGTCATATCATGACATTTGGATAAGATAAAGCGCAGCCATGCGGTTCGCATGCCGCCATCGGTCTGTCAATCCCGGAAGGAACCGGCGCATCTACGCGCCGGGCTCTTCGGGCTGCGCGGCATGCTGTTTACGATACGCAGCGGGCGTTACGCCAACATGCTTCTGAAACGCCCTGCGCAACGTGTCGGCATTGGCAAAGCCGCATTTGGATGCCACCAGCTTGGGCGTGTCGTGCCCGTTTTCCAGCAATGCGCGCGCGGCGGTTACGCGCGTCTGCTCCACCCATGCGGCCGGCGTGATGCCGACCTCGGCGTGGAACAGCCGCGCAAAATGCCGTGCGCTCAATCCCGCGTGCTTGGCCATGCCGGCGATGCTGTGCTGCAGATCCGGATTGGCCGCGACCCAGCGCTGCACTTCCTGCAGCACCGAACGCCCCATCGGTCGCGTTTCGCCTTTGCGGCTGAATTGCAATTGGCCGCCGGGCCGCTTGAAGAACATCACCAACTGCGCCGCGACGCGCTTGGCGATATCGCGCCCGAGATCTTCTTCCACCAACACCAGCGCAAGGTCCAGGCCTGCCGTCACACCCGCTGCGGTGCGCAGCTTACGGTCGCGCACGTAGAGCGCGTCGGTGTCGATGTTGACGCGGGGATACGCGCGCGCCAGATCTTCGGCCGCCGCCCAGTGCGTGGTGATGTGGTGCCCGTCCAGCAGGCCGGTGGAAGCAAGCGCGAAAGCGCCCGTGCAGATGGAACCATAGCGGCGACTGCGCAAGGCCATCGCGCGCAGCCACTTCAGCACCTGCGGCGCCAACGCCACCCGGCCGGCGTTGGGCGCGCCGGCGACCAGCAAGGTATCCACGCGCTCGCCCCATTGGCCCACGATGCCATCGGGCAGCAGGCGCACGCCGGACGAGCTGCGCAGCGGACCAGGCTCGCAGGCGATCACCCGCAGCGCGTAGAACGCCTCCTGCGCCTCGATATTGGCCTGCGCAAACACGTCCAGCGGACCGGAAACGTCCAATAACTGGACGCCGGGCAAAGCAACGACGGCAATGGTCCTGGCCATGGGCAAGATGATCCTCTGCTGCGTCCGCATCACACGCGAAATGGCAGTATATGACGTATAGCGCCTATTGAGGACAGCGGGGGCCGCACAGAGAATGGATTCACCCCCTAGGAGAACCCATCATGTCCCTCTCGCTCAACGGCATTACCGTCCCCGACAGCCAACTGGCGCGCGAAATCACCGAAGTGGTGCGCGATACCGTCACGCCGCTGCTCTTTCATCATTCCAGCCGCGTGTATTACTTCGGCGCGCTGGCCGGCAAGCGCCGTGGCTTGAAGTTCGACCCGGAGTTGCTCTACGCCGGCGCCATGTTCCACGACATGGGCCTGATGCCCAAGCACAGCAGCGCCACCGAACGCTTCGAGGTGGACGGCGCCAACGCCGCGCGCGATTTCCTCAACCGCCACGGCATCGCCCAGCAAGATGTCGACACGGTTTGGACGGCTATCGCCTTGCACACCACGCCCGGCGTTCCACAGCACATGCATCCGGTGATCGCGCTGGTCACGGCCGGCGTGGAAATGGACGTGCTTGGCTTGGCCTACGATCAGTACAGCGAGGCCGAACGCCAAGCCATCGTGCGCACACATCCGCGTGGCAACCAGTTCAAGGAAGACATCATCCAGAGCTTCTACACCGGCATTAAACACAAGCCGGCCACCACCTTCGGCAATGTCAAAGCCGACGTGATTGCCGACAAGGAGCCGCATTTCCACGCCGGCAATTTCTGCAGCGTGATCCGCGGTTCGGCCTGGGCTGCGTAACACCAGCCGATGGAGCGATCGATCCATAGCCTGCGTCAATGCCTTCGACATTAACTTTCAATTTCTCGTGCAGCTCGTTGCTGGCTAGGATCGACTCGCAGCTTGCCTATCGCCGATCGTGAAGCAGTCCGTTTTGACGAACGCACTCGCTCAGCCGTGGGCCCGCACGATGCACGTGCATCGTCCATCGAATCAATGAGAACACCGCCATGAACGACACAACTCAATCCCCCGCCGTCGCCCGGCCGGCCGAAGAACAGTGCAAAACCCAGGGAGGCCTGTGATGGATACGACCGTGACCAAATCATCCGCCCGCACCGGCGCAAGTACCGGCGGTTTCAGCGCCGCGGCGGTGGCCGCGCTATCGGCCAGCCTCAACCGCAATCTTGCGGATCTGTTCGCGCTGTACTTCAAGACCAAAAACTTCCACTGGCACATGAGCGGCCCGCATTTCCGCGACTATCACCTGCTGCTGGACGAGCAAAGCGCGCAGATTCTGGCAGCCACCGACCCACTCGCCGAACGCGTGCGCAAGCTTGGCGGCACCACCTTGCGTTCAATGGCGCACGCCAAGAGCCTGCAAAGTACGCTCGACAATGAAGAAGATGCAATGCCTCCGCCGGACATGCTGGCCGAGCTGCTTGAGGACAACCAGCAGCTGGCCGTCAACCTGCGCGAAACGCATGAACTGTGCGAGCAGCACGGCGACGTGGCCTCGGCCAGCCTGATCGAAAACTGGATCGACGAAGCGGAAGGCCGCGCATGGTTCCTCGCCGAGGCGGGTGCCTGAGCGAAACAGCGACGCAGCCCCCCCCGCGTCAGGCAACCCAGGGAAGGTAGGCGCGCGGCAAGGAAGCGCCGCGCCGGGCCAGCCGTTTCCATCTCCCTGCGGGCAAGCGAGGGATCCCTTAAGAAGAAACCAACCTTGCCGCGCGCAAAATACCCATCGCCTGGCGCATCACCAGGCCATGCTGAAAAGAGGCGGGCACTTATGATTTCGACCTTCTTCCTGATCGATGCCGTTTCTTCAACAACAGAACAACTCGATGAGGCCCCCGAACTGCTTGAACGCGGCGGCATCCTTTTCTCCTTGCGCGGCGGCCCACGCACGCCCCAGCCGACCGGCAACCATGTGTGGGACCCCGTTGCCGTTTACGCGCCGGACGAGCTGAGCGAAGAAGAATTCCAGGCGCTATTCGAAGCCAGCCGCGCCCACATCGACGAGCTCAACCTCAAGTACTGACAGCTCGCACCACGTGACACCACACAGTACCGCCAAGGCGCGATGCCGCCGATCCCATGTGGATCCATGGCTTTAACATCCGCCACGCCTACCGTGTGACATAACGAAAAGATCAGAGATCGGCCATAGCGTTGCCCTTTGCATCGAACATGCTTGCGTGCCGACTCGTATCATTGGTGCCCGCACCGCACGCTTGACCTTAAATAACCGCCGCCCACTCCCCATGCCCGAACCCATCCACGCCCACCAGCGCGTCGCCCTGTTCGACCTTGACGGCACGCTCATCGACGCCGTGCCGGACATCCTTCCCGCCATCAATCACGTGATGGATATCCAGCATCTGGCACATGTGACCTATGACGAAGCCACCGCACTGATGGGCGATGGCCTGCACCAGTTCGCGCTGCGCGCATTCCAGCGGCGCGGCGCCATGCCGGGTGACGAAGACATCGCCACATTCGCCCGGCGCTACGCTCGCCATGCCGCGGTACACACGCGGCTTTACCCCGGCGTGGCCACCACGTTGCAGGTGCTTGCCGACAACGGCTGGCGACTGGTCGTGTGCAGCAACAAGAGTGAAGCGGTGGCCGAGGATATCCTCGTGCAACTGGGTATCCGCCCTTACTTCGCCGTTGTGTGCGGCGGCGATACGGTAATCGCGCGCAAACCCGATCCACGCCACTTGCAGGAAGCGCTGTCGCGCGCGGGCGGCGCGCCGGACCAGGCCGTGATGATCGGCGATTACCAGGCCGATGTATGGGCCGCACGCACGCTTGGCGTTCCTTGCGTTTTCGCCGCCTGGGGCTACGGCCAGAAAGACATGGGCACCCAAGCCACCCGCATTGCCGCGCAGTTCAGCGACCTGCCTGCACTGCTGGATGAGGTGCTGCCTTTGGCAATAACGCACCGCCAGCCGATGGCAGCGCCTCCCATGCGTTGAAACGTACGGTCAGCCCCCAACGGAACCCCTCGGCGGCTGACCTGAACGCCGTCGATTTCTCAAGGAGGCGTGCCCCCACCCACACGCCTCGATCCAGGACAAACAGTGCAGCTCGCTTCCAATACGCGCCGGTCGAAACTCATACGCAATGGGCCGGTACCGCGATACCAAGAAACTGCGCGGCAAGCTTCAGCTGTGTCAACGGCATGTGATAACACGCGTGCCCGATCCACAACGCCTCGCCATCGGTGTGGCGGCCGATCCAGGCGTCCTTGTGATCGAACGGCGTAAAGGCCAGCACCTTGGGAATGTGCAGCAGGCTGCCGAGAAACATGAGGATGGCCTGGAAATCGCCGGTACCCTGCTTGGTATGACGGGAAAGGATCAGCACTACACCGGGCGCCACCGTCAACTCGATTTTCTTGTCAGGCTCGCTCACCGCAAAGACTCCTCGCACCGCACCCGTATCAACGATCGGCATCGGCGCGTGCGCTTGTTGCCCCCATCATCTTCCGGTTTCCCTAAATACAAAGTGCGCGTGTTGTGAAGGCGCTGCCATCAGAAGACTCCTAAACGCTTGCTTGCCGTCGGCCAGGCTTGCCATCTACGAGGATGGCTGTCATCGGGCTGTTGTAGGCGCGCTGGCGGTCCAAAGCGATGCCTGCAACGACACCTGGCGAGGCAACCAAAAGGCCTGGCACTCATCGCCGAGCCCGTAAATTCATAAGCCATTGCCACATAAAGACTTTTAATTGGCGGCTAAAACTGCCTCCCAGGCCACGCACGGGGCGGCGTCAGCACCCATGCGTCACATGCTTGAATCGCGCCGGCATACTTGTTAAATCACTTGGTCATAAGCTGCCCAGTTAGGTTTATCGGTCGATTCATCCTTTCCGCCCGTGGTGCTTAGTGACGAATAACACCAAGACGCTTGCCTCCACCTTGATGCGTGGAAACAACAATTTCGACCTGGTGCGCCTGCTTGCAGCGACGGGCGTGATGGTCAGCCACTCCTTCGCGTTGCGCACCGGTGCCGGCCGCGAATGGGGTCTGCTGTTCACCGGGCGCGAAACCATCGGCAGCATGGCCGTTTTCGCCTTCTTCCTGATCAGCGGCATGCTGGTGACGGCCAGTTTCATCAAGCAGCGCTCCGCCCTGCGCTTCGCCGCATCGCGTGCCTTGCGCATCTGGCCGGGCGCGATCGTCTGCGCCCTGTTCATCGCATTCGTGGTGGGGCCGGTTTTCTACAACGGCACGCTGACCAGTTACTTCGCCAATGCCACCATGCACCGCTGGCTGCTGCACAACGCCACGCTGCTCGGTGGTGTGATGGGTTTTGACGGCGTGCTGCCAGGCGTGTTTCCGCACAATCGCATCCCCGGCTTCGTCAGCGGCACGATCTGGTCGCTCCCCGTGGAATTGGAATGCTACGTAATGGTGCTGGCGCTGGGCCTGCTTGGCGTTTTGAAATCGCGCACGGCAACGGCCGTCGCCATCGGCTTGCTCGCCTTCGTGTTTTTCCATATTGCAAAGCAGCCACCTACGCATCTGACCCTGGCTGGCTTTTTTATACTGCCGCCGGGCTACTCGCTTTATCCCGTGCCTTTTTTCATGTTGGGCATGTTGCTCTACACCTATCGCGACCGCATCGTGCTGCATTGGCTGCCAGCGATGGTGCTGATCGCACTTTATGTCGCCAATCGCCATGACGTGGACGGCGCGCTGCTGCTGTACCCGGCATTCGTCTATGCCGTGCTGTGGTTTTCCTCGCTACGCTCGCTGCAACGCCTGCGGCCCAGGCACGATTATTCCTACGGCATCTACCTTTACGGCTTCGTCGTGCAGCAGGCGGTGGAGGATCTATTCCCGGCGTGGAACAACTTCGAGAACGTCGCGCTGGCGATACCTATTGCCGCGGTACTGGCTGCGTTCTCCTGGCACTTCATCGAACGGCCGTGTCTTGCGTGGGTCCGGCGCAACGAGCGGATCGATCGGCCGGATGCGCTGCAGGCCTATGCAGGGCAGTCCGCACCGATCCAGAGTTGAGCCTCCATTCACGCCTCGCCACCGCTTTCACGCGATTTTTGCGACAATCGCGCATCGTTAGGGTGCCTCGCCAATCACCTGCGCACCGCTACGCGCCACGCATCGCCAGGACACGCAAGTCATGACATTACCTGCACGCAAACTCGGCAACCAGGGTTTAACCGTTTCTGCCATCGGCCTTGGCTGCATGGGCATGAGCCAATCCTACGGTCCGGCCGACGAGGCCGAATCCATTGCCACCGTGCATCGGGCGATCGAACTGGGCTGCACGTTTCTCGATACGGCCGAAGTGTATGGCCCGTTCGTCAATGAAGAACTGCTGGGCCGCGCGCTGGCCGGCAAGCGCGATCAGGTGACGCTGGCCACCAAGTTCGGCTTCAAGATCGTCGATGGCAAGACCGCCGGCACCGACAGCCGCCCCGAGCACATCCGCGAAGTGGTCGATGCATCGCTCAAGCGCCTGCGCACCGATCACATCGACCTGCTGTACCAGCACCGTGTGGACCGCAATGTGCCCATCGAAGACGTGGCCGGCACCGTGGGGGATCTGGTGAAACAAGGCAAGGTGCGTTTCCTGGGGCTGTCTGAAGCCGGTGTCGAAACGATTCGCCGCGCGCACGCCGTGCATCCCATCACCGCCTTGCAGAGCGAATATTCGCTATGGGAGCGCAATCTCGAACAGGGCATCATCCCTTTGCTGCATGAACTGGGCATCGGCCTGGTGGCGTTCTCGCCGCTGGGGCGCGGTTTTCTTACCGGCGAAGTAAAACGCGCCGAGGACTACCCCGATACCGATTTCCGCCGCAACGATCCACGCTACCAGGGCAAGAATTACGACGCCAACGTGCAGGCCGCGCAGGTGGTGCGCGACATCGCCACGAGCCTGCACGCGAAACCCGGCCAGATCGCGCTGGCCTGGATCCTGCGCAAGGACCAGCACATCGTGCCGATTCCCGGCACCAAGCGCCGCAGTTATCTGGAAGAAAACATCGCGGCCGCCTCCCTCGCGCTCGACGATGCTCAGATGAAAGCGCTGGACGAAGCGCTGGCACCGGGCAGTATTTCCGGCCCACGTTACAACGACAAGATGATGGCCATGGTGGATCGCTGAGCATTGGTTCGTGCACTTGCGCGGAGTGTTTTTGCGCAGCAAAGCACTTCGCCCTTCGCGCATGTCCCGGTCATTCAAAGTCACGCCATGTTCACGCCCTGACCGATAACGGCCCATACTTCGACTGGTGCTGGCAGCCTCCCCTTTCCTGCCTCTAGAATCCCTTGGCTGACGTTTGATATTTTCATCCGACGCATGGGGGACATCCGTGGCCGAAGGCATGCTTGCCACCGCGAACAGCAGCCCGCCGGCGCCTGCCGGATCGTGGGCGACGCGCCTGTTCGACTTCAGCAGCCGCGCGCTGGCCGTCACTACCTGGCTGAGCTGCGGCCTGTTCGGCTTGTACATCCTCGTCTTCTACGCCGGCGCCCTCGCCTCGCTCTCGGCGGCGCGCTGGAACAACGTATTGCCCGGCCTCTACACCGGCTCGCATACCGCCGCGACCTACGGCATGGGCATCCATTTCGCCGCGGGCGGCACGATCCTCGCCATGGGTTTCATCCAGTTGCTTGGCGGTATCCGCGCAAAAATGCCGGCCCTGCACCGCTGGCTGGGCCGTGTCTACGTCACCGCCGCCATCCTCGCCGGCCTCGGCGGCCTGGCGTTCATCGTCACCTCCGGCACCATCGGCGGCATCACCATGAACCTGGGCTTTGGCCTCTACGGCATACTGATGGTTTGTTGTGCCGTGCAGGCCTACCGCCATGCACGGGCGCGCCAATTCAGCACGCACCGCCAATGGGCCATCCGCCTGTTCGCGCTGGCCATCGGCTCGTGGCTCTACCGCATGGAGTACGCCATCTGGTTTCTCGCCACGCATAAACTCGGGCACACCCACAACTTCCACGGGCCGTTCGACGCCATCATGGCGTTCTTTTTCTACGTACCTAATCTGGCCGTCGCAGAAATTTATCTGCGTGGCGCTTCCGCCAAGGCCGGGCCGGTGTTCAAGCTGGCGGGTGCGTTGATATTGAGCGTCGTCGTGGGCGTGCTGATGGTGGCGACCTATTTCTTTGCCACCAAGTATTGGTGGCCGGCGATCATTAACGGAAGCGCCTGACGGCTCCGCGGATTAACCGCCTCAACCACCGGCGAAAATTGTTCCAAGCGTGCGGGTGACGACTCCGGCCACATCGGTGCCCATCTCATTTGCTTTCCAGGTAACCCGCAAATGCTTTCACGCGGGCCACGCCTTGAAGCTCATCCCAACAAGCTTGCCTGCCGCAATCCGCGCTTGGAGCTGGGTCTTGGCGCTTTCGTTGGCGATGCCCGCCTTGATCTCGTTCACCCACTGCATGTTGCCGAGCTTGTAGACATACTCGGCGCGATCGCGTTCAAGGCCGCGCGCATATCGTCGGCGTGGTAGCCCAATTGCTTGAACGGATCTTCCTTCGTCGCCTGCTTTGCCATCGTTCAGTCCTTGGCGCTATGGGCCTGCGAAAAACGAAACGGAGGCACCAGAAACCGTCTGCTCGACCTTATCCGGCTTACTCCGTTTTGAAAAACGACACACCACGTATCGCAGCCGCTACCGTGCTTCCGGCTTGTGCGTATCGTCACGCATTGAAGTAGCGATCGATCACCGTATGCGCCGCATCCAGCACTTCCTGCGCAGTGTGCCCGCAGGCTTTCTGGCGTCCGGGCAGGAGACCGGGCGTGACATCCATCTTCACCCATTGCAGCAAACCTTTGGGCTCATGCCTGGAGGGTAGCGCGAAGTGCGCGTAGTACACGTCATCGCGCGAGCTGTAGCCATAGCGAATCTCGATGTCTTTGTACATCTCGATCTGCGGACCGGTGTCCATGGCCCCGCTCCCTGTTGGTCGGTTGCACCCCATCCTGCGCGGCCGGCCGCTGGATGTCCAGATGCATGGCTTTGCGGAACGGCCGCGACCTTCGCCGCATGTCTGCCGGAGGTTGCCCGAGCGCGATCCGCCTGGCAGGCACCTTGCATGCGTACTGCGAACAGGATCGCTCCAGGGGGAGTGTATGCATAGGCAGATTGGCTTGTTTTTGGCGCTGGCCCTTGGACTTGGCGCCACCGCCATGGGGCAGCAGGCCCAGCCCGACAGTTCGTCGCAAGGGACGCGCAGCGTCAGTCATGACGCTACCTCGTTGGTCGAGCAAGGCAACTACGTAAACCGCGATGGCGCGATCGTGCATCGCCCGGCGCATACCGTTTCAGGTGCCGCCCCGGCCGGCGCCTCGGCACAATGCCGGGACGGCAGCTACAGTTTCAGCCTGCATCACAGCGGCACGTGCTCGCATCACGGCGGTGTCGCGCGATGGCTTAAATAGCCCAAGGAAAAGCGTGGCCGAATGAGTGCGACGGATCAGTCCGGCATCGCGGGCGGCGGCAACACGCAACACCGCAAGGAGCCTACCCCTTTCATCCAACGCGTTAAGTCCCTCATCACTTCCCCTGTGGATGGCGAGCAAGCCCACGAACCACGATACCGTCGCGGTGGATCATGCGTGCTACCGCCGCCATATCACCGCAACCGTGCATGGCCTGTTCCGAGCAAAGATAAGCCCGTGCCGTGCCGCAAGCGGAGAAGGCGCTCAGACTCGCTCCATGTACAACACCTGATGGGGATGATGCTCCCTGATGGTCTCCACCGCAGCCTGGACGCACGACGCATCGGAAGGATCAATCCAGTACAGGAAATCGGTCAAGCTGACCCCTTCAGATCGCCACCTATCAAGATCGGCAGCATCCAAAAGACCCTGATTCACCCAGACCGGGGCGTTGTTTCCCCTGGCGAGGTCGAGCATCTCGGCCACGCCATGCCTGGTGAGCGCAAAGAAGACCACCTGCACCTCCCTCATTGCCTTGATGTAAAAACCGCCCTAAGCGCTGCGGACAGTTCTAGCTTGCAACGTGCGCGGCGATATCGATGCCGTTCGCTTGCATGGATCGGCACCTGCGAAGGCAAGAACGGCTTACGCTCTGGCGACAAACTCGATGTCGGACTGTTTCACCTGAACGTCCACCCCTGCTTCCGATTCAAGAATAAACAAAGGTTCGGGTTCAACCGTAATGAGCGACACCAGCGAACCGAAGAAGCCGGCCCATTGGCCCTTTACGACACGCACGTAGTCGTTGTGCATGAATGACACGCCGGCCATTTCTTCTCGATCGAGGAATGCTTGACCGACATCCACGAATTTCAACTCCCGCAAGAACGCACGCGCTGTTGCTCGATGCTGCGCCATCACGCCGTCGTATCGACAAACACCCCGCGCAGGCCGGCGATACCGCTTTCGCCGATTTGCTGCGCCAGCGCCTGCAAAAACGCGGGCAGGCTCGGTGCCGTGCCGCTTGAGACCTCGTTGGGCAACACGCCCATCGACGTCCAGAGGTTCTGGAACACGCCGGTCAAATTGCCCGAGCCGTTCGCGGCGGGTGAAGCACCGCCGGCAACCGAACCCAGTGCCTGGGCCAGGTTGGAGAAATTTGCCGCGACATTCTTGTACTGCTGCAACTGCGGCGATGCTTTTTGCTGCTGCAGCTGAGAGGCCGCCGGTGCGTTGTTGCCGCGCGCGTCTGCGTCCGTGCCGCTGGCCGCCGCTACGGTGGTGGCAGCCACCGCGGATGCCTTGCCCGGCATGCCGGTCAGACCCAGCTGTGAAAGCGCTGCCGCAACCGCCGCGGCCATCTGGCTTGCACCTTGCGTGGAGACATCCGTCGAGGCAATCGAAGCCGGCGTCACCGACCTGCCCGGCACCTTTTTAGGGTGCAGGTATAACGGCGCGACTAGCCCGCTGATGGGCTGCGACTGAGTACTGCTTACGCTGGAAATACTCATGGCAGGCGGCCCTGCGGGCGGACGGTGGACCGGGCCTATCTTACTTGCCCTTTGCGTGTTGCGCTAAGGCCCGCGCCGGGGCCGGCAGCAAGCATGCCGCCACCGCCTCTGGCGCCGATGAGCCGGGAAAAAGGCAGCATGAAGGCAATCCATCCAAAGCCGTCATCGGAGCCCCGCCTTCCCCTATGCTCGCCCACGGTCTCAGGGAGGAAACACATGCACCGCATACCCGGTCTGGATCTGTTGCGCGCCGTGGCGATCCTGTCGGTGATGTGCACCCATGCGTGGATTGCCGGTGGCATGGGCTACGGCTTCGGCTGGATCCAAGACGACGGCTGGATGGGCGTGGACCTGTTCTTTGTGCTCAGCGGCTACCTGATCGGGCGGCAGTTGCTGCTGCGCTACCAGCGCACCGGCAAGGTGGACCTCAAAACGTTTTACCGCCAGCGCGCCTACCGCATCCTGCCTGCGTACCTGGCCATGCTGGCGCTGCTTTTCCTGATCCCCACCCTGCGGGAACAGGCGGCGATGCAGCCGATGTGGCAATTTCTTACGTTCACCATGAACCTGCTGATCGACCCGAGCCGTTTGCACACGTTCTCGTCGGCGTGGTCGCTGTGCGTGGAAGAACACTTTTATCTGGTGTTTCCGTTGATGGTCACCGTCATGGCACCGGGCGCCAGCGTCAAGCGCGTGCTGGCGGTGCTGTTCGGCCTGATGCTGGCCGGCCTGGCATGGCGCGGTTTTGCGTGGTGGCAATCGGCGGCGCCCAGCAACGACGGCAGCGGTGTGCTGGACATGAACCTGCGCCGCTACATGGCGCTGATCTATTACCCCACCTATGCGCGCCTGGATGGTTTGCTGTGCGGCGTGGGGCTTGCGATCTTGAACGTCTATCGCCCGTCGCTATGGCAGCGCCTGCAGCGTCACGCCAATGCGCTCGCATTGGCCGGGTGCGTCACGGTGACGGTCGCGGCCTGGCTATTTCAGGACATCCTGACCTTTGCCGCATGCACGGTGGGGTTTCCGATCCTGTCCTTTGGCCTGGCGTTGCTGGTGGCCGCCGCCGCGAGTCCGGATGGCGCGCTGGCGCGGATAAGGTTGCCCGGCATCCGCTGGATCGCGACCATTTCATACAGCCTGTACCTATGCCACAAAGCGGTGCTGAAACTCGCCTGGACACATCTTCCGGATGCGCTCAGCCATCGCGGCACGCTCACCTTTATGTGCTGCGCGCTGGCCGCTTTTGCCGCGGCGGCGTTGCTGCATTATCTCGTCGAACGCCCGTTTCTACGGCTGCGCGATCGCGGCCAATGGAAAGCGACGGCGCTCCGTGCCCGCGAAGCAGGGGATGCCGCGTGAGGGCGCAAACGCCCCACAGTACCCCTCTATGGCAGCGCCTTGGGCCGCTTTCCCGCCTCATGCCAGCTGAGCAACAGCGTGCGCGTCTGCTCGTGCACGGCGGCCTTGATCAACGCACCTTTCTCCGCATCGATTTCCTTCCACTTCAGCAGATCCAGACAGGCGCCGGGCGGATAGTAGAACGCCAGCACCATGCCCTTGAGCGTAAGCATGCGGATGCGCACGAGGGTGTCGTTGGGGCGCGCGCTCATGATGCGCGCAAGCAACGCGCACACCAGCTTGTTGATCGGCTCGCGAATTTTCTGCTGCAGCATTTCAGAGGCGACCTTGGGCGACTCGCCGGCCATCTCCCTGCCGATCAGGCGCCCTTTGGAAAAATGGTGCTGCGTTACCACGCTGTCCAGCGTGACGGTCTGGAAGCATAGATAGGCCTCGATCAGCGCATCGATGCCGGCGTCGTTCTTCAGTGCATCGTTGGCCTGCTTGATGGATGGCGCGTAGCGCGCGTGCAGGTCGTCGGTGATGTATTGGGCGCAAGCCTTGTACAGGCCTTGTTTGTTCCCGAAGTAATACTGCAACGCCGGTGCATTGACCCCGGCGGCGGCGGCGATGTCGCGCGTGGACGCGCCGTCGAACCCATGTTCGCCGAACAACTGGATGGCGGCGTCGATGATGCGCTGGCGGGTTTCGTCGCCCCGGGCATAGCCGCCTGCGGGCGGGCGGCGAAGGCGCTTGGCTTGGGTCATGAGAATTCTCCATCGATGACCAAAGATAACATTTGACAAAAATATACCGACTGGAATAACTTTTCCAGCTGGAATAATTTCAGGGTGAAAAGGCAATGCCTGCTTCCAACGCAAACGCGCCGGCTGACGCATCCCGTGTCTCGTCCGGGGCGCCGCCGCGACGCAAGGTGCCGGGCTTCCTGCTGCCGGTCGGCATCGTGCTGGCACTGGTGGGCATCGTGGCACTGGCCTACTGGTGGTTGGTCGGGCGCTTTATCCAAAGCACTGACGACGCCTACCTGCAGGCCGACAGCGTCACGGTGGCACCCAAGGTCAGCGGCTACGTCACCGACGTGTATGTGGGCGACAACGCCTCGGTGAAGGCCGGCGAACCGCTGGTGCGGCTGGATGGCCGCCAGTATCAGGCCGCGCTGGACCAGGCCAACGCCACGGTCGATGCGCGCAATGCCGACATCCTGCGCGCGCAAGCCGGCATCGTGCAGCAGCGGGCGGCCATCGAGCAGGCGCGCGCGCAACTGCTAGAGGCGCAGGTCAGCCTCAAGCATGCCCAGGACGAAGTGCGCCGCTACGGCCCGCTGGCCAAGACCGGCGCCGAAAGCGGCGACCAGTATTCGATCCTGCTAAGCAACCGCGACCAGGCCCGCGCCAGCGTGAGCGCGGACAAAGCCGCGCTGGACCAGGCCCTGGCCCGGGTGGCCGACCTCAATGCGCAGATCGCCCAGGCGCGCGCGCAACTGGAAGCGGCGCAAGCATCGGCCAAGCAATCGCAACTGGATCTGCAGGACACCGTGGTGCGCAGTGCGCTGCCCGGCCGCGTGGGCGATCGCACCGTGCGCGTGGGCCAATACGCACAACCAGGCACGCGCCTGATGACGGTGGTGCCGGTGCAAAGCATCTACCTCACCGCCAATTTCAAGGAAACGCAGATCGGCCGCATGCGCCCGGGCCAGTCGGCCCAGGTGCACGTCGATGCCCTGCCCGATGCCGACCTGCACGGCGTGGTCGATAGCTTCGCACCCGGCACCGGCTCGGAATTCGCGCTGCTGCCGCCGGAAAACGCCACCGGCAACTTCACCAAGATCGTGCAGCGCGTGCCGGTGCGCATCCGCATCGATGCCGACGAGGCAACGCTCAAGCGACTGGTGCCGGGCCTGTCCGTAACGGTGGACGTGGACACGCGTTCGGATGTCCATACGCAATCGTCCGCGACGGACAACACGCATGGCTGAAGCCACCGCCAGTCCAGTGCCGCATCCGGAAGAACGCGCCACCGTCGCGGACTGGATCGCCGTGGCGGCCGGTTCGCTCGGCGCGCTGATGGCGACGCTGGACATCTCCATCACCAACTCGGCACTGCCGCAGATCCAGGGCGAAATCGGCGCCACGGGCACCGAGGGCACCTGGATTTCCACCGGCTACCTGATGTCGGAAATCGTGATCATCCCGCTGGCGGCGTGGCTCACGCGGGTGTTCGGCCTGCGCAACTTCCTGCTTGGCTGCGCGGTGTTGTTCATCCTGTTTTCGATGATGTGCGGCCTGTCGCACACGCTGATCGCGATGATCATCGGCCGCATCGGCCAGGGCCTGACCGGCGGCGCGATGATCCCCACCGCACAGACCATCATCCGTACGCGCCTGCCGATGTCGCAATTGCCCATCGGCATGACCGCGTTCGGCCTGATCGTGCTGCTGGGTCCCCTTCTGGGCCCGGTGCTCGGCGGCTGGCTGACGGAAAACATCAGCTGGAGCTGGTGCTTCTTCATCAACCTGCCGGTATGCATCGGCTTGATCACACTGCTGATCGCCGGCCTGCCATCGGCGCCGTTGCATCTTGAAGCACTCAGACAGGCCGACTGGCTGGGCATTGTGGGTTTGTCGGCCGGCCTGAGTTCGTTGACGGTGGTGCTGGAAGAAGGCCAGCGCGAGCGCTGGTTCGAATCGGACATGATCGTGTGGCTCAGCGTGGTGTCGGCCTTGGGAATGCTGCTGATTGCCATTTCGCAGTTCACCGCCAAGCGGCCGGTGATGCGCCTGAGCCTGCTGGGCAATGCGCGCTACGCCAGCGTGATTTTCATTGTGCTGGTGGTGGGCGCGGCGCTATATGGCGTGATCTACCTCATCCCGCAGTTTCTCGGTCTGATCGCCGGCTACAACGCCGAGCAGTCCGGCTGGGTGATGCTGATCTCAGGCGTGCCGGCGTTCATGGTGATGCCGATCCTGCCGCGCCTGTTGGGCCGGGTGGATTTCCGCATCCTGGTCATCATCGGCCTGATGTGTTTCGTGATCAGCTGCATGCTGGACATCCACCTCACCGCGCAGAGCGTCGGACACGATTTCTTCTGGTCGCAGCTGGTGCGCGGCGCAGGACAGATGCTGGCGATGATGCCGCTCAACCAGGCCTCGATGGCCGCCGTGTCACGCGAGGATTCGGGCGATGCCGCCGGCATCTACAACATGGCGCGCAATCTGGGCGGCTCCATTGGCCTGGCAATCATCGGCACGGTGATCGACCGCCGCAACACCTTCCACGTCGCGGCCATCCGCCAATCGCTGACCGCCAATTCCGTGCTGGGCCAGGAGCGCATCGCCGCCAGCGCGGCCGGCTGGTTCGCGCGCACCGGCGACATGGCTTATTCGCACATGCGCGCGCTGGCGCAACTGGCCGAACAGATCCAGCAGCAGGCCATGGTGATGACCTTTTCCGAAGTTTTTTACCTGCTGGGAATCGCCCTGCTGTGCTGTGTTCCGCTCGCGCTGCTGCTGAAAACGCCGCGCTACCACGCGCCGGCCAGCGGCGGCCACTGAGGATACCTTGATGCCGATGACTCGCCTGCGCCACCTGCGCCTTCCCGTTTCCGCCGCCGTGGTCGCCACGACCATGCTCGCCGGCTGCACCGTTGGCCCCGACTATCGCGGTGCGCCCGACGTCGCCGGCGGCGCCATCCATGCCCGCAGCTTCGTGCGCGCACCGGCCAACGTCGTAGAGCCAGGGCCTTCGCCCAGCCGCTGGTGGGAAGCGCTCAACGATCCGCAGTTGAATACGCTGATCAACCAGGCCTTGAAGAACAACCCCGACCTGCACGCCGCACAGGCACGCCTGCGTCAATCGCGCGCGCAACTGCAACAGCAGCGTGCGGCGCAAGCGCCCACGGTATCGGCCGATGCTGCCGCGCTGCGCATGCGCTCACCGGACCTTTCCAGTCTGGAAGGATCTTCGCAGCAATCGTCCAGCAGTTCGCAGTCCACCGGACAAAACGCGCAAACCAGCGGCACTTCGCAAGGCCGCGGCCCATTGCAGTTCTACACGGCGGGGTTCGATGCCTCGTGGGAAATCGACATCTTCGGCGGCACGCGCCGCGCCATCGAGGCTGCATCCGCGCAAGCCGAAGCGGTGGATGCCGACCTCGCCGACACGCAAGTATCGCTCGCCGCCGAAGTAGCGCAGGCCTACATCGACCTGCGAAGCGAGCAGCAGCGTCTCGCCCTGGCCAACCAGTCGGCCGCGCTCGAACAAAAAACGCTCGACCTGATCCGCCAGCAGCGGGCGCGCGGTGTCGTGCCCGATGCCGATGTGGAACGGCAAACCACGCAAGTGGAAAACACCAAGGCCACACTGATTCCGCTGGACGAGCAGATCACCGAATCGCTCGACCAGCTCGCCGTGCTCACCGGCCAGGCACCCGGCGCACTCGATCAGCAACTTTCCACACCGGCACCACTGCCCGTGCTGCCCACGTCCGTATCGGTGAGCGATCCGGCGGCATTGTTGAAGCAGCGCCCCGACATCCGCGCCGCCGAACGCCGCCTGGCCGCCAGCACCGCACAGATCGGGCAGCACGAAGCGGACCTGTTCCCCAAAGTCAACCTGCTTGGCTACATCGGCACCGACGCCGCCGACCCCGGCCACCTGATGCGCAAGAGCGCCTTTACCTGGCTCGGCGCACCCTACCTGCAATGGGACGTGCTGGACTTCGGCCGCACCCGCGGCCAGATCCGGCAGGCCAAGGCCGGCCGCGAAGAAGCTGAAGCCAACTACACGCAGACCGTGCTTGCCGCCCTGCAGGACGCCAACAACGCCCTCTCCCGCTACGGCCACCAGCGCGAAAGCGTCGCGCGCCTGCAAACCATCGAGGCCTCGGCCGACCGCTCATCCACCCTGATGCGCCAGCGCTACGCTGCCGGCGCTTCCTCGCTGATCGACCTGTTGGATACCGAACGCTTGCAGTTCAACGCGCAGCAGAATCTGGTTCAAGGCAATGCGCAACTGATCAAGGATTTTGTATCGCTGCAGAAGAGCCTTGGGCTGGGGTGGAGTTCAGAGCAGGCAACGACGGCACAAGCGCGCGAATAACGCACGCATCATCCGATGCAGGGCTGCGGCACCGTCCATTCGGGCGGGTGCACCACGCGAAAACTGGCAAACCGGCCGCCTGCGAGCGCACAATCCAGCCTGGCAATGCATAGTGATTTTCGCAGCAAGTTTCATGCCTTTTCAGGGGACGCACTGGGTGCAACGGCACTCGCATACCCGGGGAGCATCGACCATGAACATTGCACAGCGCATGAGCCTTCTCAAGACCGTGTTGCGGATCGTGGGAATCCTCTTTTTTCTGATCTACCCGCTTATGCTGGTATGGCCATCGGGTTGGACATGGCATACCGGCTATTCCGATTACCCGATGATGATCGTGGGAATCTATGCCACCTTGGGTGTGTTTCTTCTTCGTGCTTCCAGCGATCCGCTCAGTCATCTGAGCCTGATATGGTTCACGGTCTGGTCCAGCGTCGTGCATGGGCTGATCATGACGGCGCAAGCGCTGGCCTCGGCGGAGCATCACGGGCATCTCATTGGCGATGTGCCGGCGCTTTTTGTCATCGCCATCGCACTGGCCTGGCTGACACCCAGGCACGGCCAATCGAAACCGATTGGCGCGACACCGTAGCTGAGGGTTCCTGGCGAAGGGAGCAGACCAAGAGCGTGCTTGGCCAATCCGCTGGCGAATCGATATAACGACCAGCACGCCAGCCGCCATGGCGAGATGCCTGGCCTTCTCGGCAGTCATGAGATTTGGCCTTCCCATCCACGAAGTGCCCTACGGCAAATGCGTTGCCTTACACTAACCGTCGCCAAGGCGTGAGGCCAACGTTTTTCTACGGTGAGGGCACTCAATTTTGCGCGATTGATCCGAAAAAGAAATTCCCAGATAAGGCCGATCTACGACTCGCGCTTGCTGGCGCTAAGCTTCCAAAGCGTATAGGAATTTCTTGGCATTACTCGCTGATAGGATTCCTTGAAATCCATGGCATTACGGAAGTAGTTCAAATTCCACCCGTTCACCATTTCAACAGGGTCGCTGTCCTTTTTGTTGCGGTCTGCGAAGACCTCGCTCACCACCATGAATGGATCTTCACGGTCCTTCGATTTTATGAGAACGGCTACGGCATGGACCGACCACCAGCCATCGGGTCGATCTTTGGGGTTCTTTGTATACACCAATATCATGCCTTCCCCAGGCGCAAAGTTTTCGCGATTGGCGTCTTTAGAAGCAGTCAATTTTTTAAGTCTAAATTTTAGATATGCCACCGTGGGCAAATCCATGCCTACTGGTTTCTTCAATTTTTTGCATTCGCCGTCTTCATTTACTTCGACATCCATTTCTCCATCGATATCAAACGAACTGTCTTGACCGATGGACATAGAGACAACAGCCCCCATTCCATTAGGAATGCATTGCACCTCATGCGTATTAGCGAATATGCATTTGATGACGTGCTCGGCGCTCTCAATACACGTATCGGGTAGCTGCACGGGCGCCTTTACGCATTTTTGGAACATCGCAATGACAGGCGGACGCCTCGCTCTGGTGATGGTGTACTCCTCAGGCTCTCCGTCTTTCAGGATATAGGGGCCTGCCTTGATCTCACATTTCTTTTTTTGGATGGCAAAAGTGCCGTCAGCGAATTTAATGAGGATGCAATTAACGGTTGTCTCAGCATCAAGCTCAGCAGTGTCAGACTTTTTCCGGACCTTGGCCTTGTAAAATTTAACGGTCACGACTTTCTCCATGGTTGGCACTAATGTGCATGGTCATTCCTACACCCGAGGCTTGTATCCCTTCTCGTATTTTTGGTTACCGTTACTTGCGTACCAACTCAGTAACCCGCCGCCTCCCGCGAGGAGTGCCTGCAGCGATCGTCAGCCCGACTATCTTGATGCGCGGCTACATTCCGGCCAGACAAAACCAAGCGCGCCATCTGCGGTCCATCAAAGCGCGCACGCTGGGACACGGCCGATGCCAGACCGCGTCGGCATGCAACTTTGCACACAACAGCATAGGTAAACAGTTGGCAATCGTTTTCAGATGCCGGCGCCCCCTAAGCACCCCCTCGTTCACACATTTTCATGACATATCGCGCGTGAAAGCGAGATCAATGCGCTGCCCGGCATTTTGGCCCAAACGAGTGTGGCCTGCGTAAGTTTTTGATTGGACGGCAACAGGATGGCCAGGTGATTGGCAGCTGACTACGACGGTTGCATGAACATCACGCGGCGCTAAAAAGAGGAAACGCGTCTTAGACGTGGAACGGTAAAGTCAAGAAAAGCGCGAAGCTTCAAAGGTAATCGCCCCTGACCGGCGTGTACCAGGTGAATGGGCAGTGCCGGCGGCTCGAATGCCTCCAGGACGACCTTGAGCTTTTTTTCCTTAACGTGCCGGGCAATCTGGTAGCTGAGGACACGGGTGACACCGATGCCTGCGATCGCAGCCTCTATCGCTGCCTCCGCGGAATTGACAACCAGTCGCGCCCGAACCGGGGTCGAAACGGGCTGGTTGTTTTCAGCAAACAACCAGGCGTGGGATGGCAGCGCACCTTCAAAGGCTACGCATGCATGCGCAAATAGATCGCCCGGACGGACCGGTGGACGGTGACGTTTGAAGTACTCCGGACTGGCGCAAACCACTTGGCGTGCAGCACCTACCGGAAGGGCGACCAAGCCGCTGTCCGGCAATTGGCCTACACGCACGGCGATGTCCACATGTTCCTCGATCAAATTGATCCATCGATCCACGAATACGGCACGGATGTTGATGTTGGGGTAGGCCTTGAGGAAATCGTTGATGATGGGGAGGACGTGCATGCGTCCCAGGACCACCGGCGCGGTCAGAACCAGGTCGCCCTTGGGCTCTGTGTATTCGCCTGCGACAAGTTTCTCTGCCTGTTCGACTTCTTCGAGTATCCGCTTGCACGTCGCGACATAGGCTTCGCCTGCTTCGGTCAGCGTGAGCCGCCGCGTTGAGCGAATGATCAATCGCGTTTGGAGGTGTTTTTCCAAATCGGCCAGTTTTCGACTCACGGTAGCCAGGGGCATGTTCAAGTGGCGGGCTGCCGCCGACAGGCTTCCGGCGTTTGCTATATCGACCAGCACCTGCATGGCTTCCAGGCGGTCCATGGTATTTTCCGAATAATGAAATAATTATTCCAAAATATGCCATCTAGTACCGAATTTCGGTAGTGGCTACCTTGGTCTCACCGCCGGAGTTACCGGCTTTGACCAGGAAATTTGCCATGTCTCGTATCGCCACTCCCGCTTCGATCGATGCCTCTCTCGCCCAGTCCAAGCCGCTGTTGGAAGGGGTACAGAAACAGCTTGGCGTCGTGCCGAACATGTTCCGCCTCATCGGGACAAGCCCGGCCTCCCTGGAGGCTTTCATGGGCCTGTTCGGAGGCTTGAGCAAAGGCAGCCTCCCACCGGCCACGCGCGAACGCATCGCGCTGGCGGTGGCACAGATCAATGGCTGCAGCTACTGCCTGTCCGCCCACACCTATCTTGGCAAGCATGTCGCCAAGCTCGATGACGCGGAGATCACCGCCAACCGTAACGGCGCATCCAACGACCTTTATGCCGATGCGGCTGTCCGTTTCGCCGCCAAGGTGACGCTAAATCGCGGCCAGGTATCTCAGCATGACCTGGACGCCGTCCGCGTGGCCGGCTACGAGGACGCCCAAATCATCGAAATCGTTCTTCACGTAGCGCTCAATACCCTCACCAACTACATCAATGAAGTGGCTGGAACCGACATCGACTTTCCCGTCGTATCGGCGAAGGTTGCATGATGAATGGGTGCCGGCGATCGCCTCGCCGGCACGCCTGTGCAGCAGGCCGCGTAGCCGGGACTATTTGTGCTGGCTGCTGCGGCTGGGTTTCAGGAGATCCAGCGCCGGACGTGCGAGCCCCTCCAATAGCGCGCGCTCCGGGCGTGTTCGGGCAAGCACCCGTATGCCCAGGTGCACGCCCAGCAGGAGCCGGGCCAGGTCCTCGGCGGACTGCGACGACGGTATCTCGCCGGTGCGCTGCCCCGCCTGTATGCATCGGCGAAAGAACGCTTCAACCTTGGCAAGCACTTCGGCGATTGTCGCCTGGAAGTCCGGATCATGAGGGGCAACTTCCAACGCGGAATTGACCAGCAGGCATCCCTTTCGATCTTCGTCCTGAACGGAGCGATCGATGATCTCGCGGAAGAAGGCCTCCAGTGCGGCCCTAGGCGCCAACCCATGTTCAAAGCGCCCCACCCGGTCGCCGAAGCTTGTTTCGACATAGTGCGCAAGCGCACGGCGAAAAAGAGTGCGTTTGTCCCCGAACGCATTGTAAAGGCTCGCCCCGGTTATCCCCATGCTCTGCGCCAGGTCACGAACAGAGGTGGCCTCATAGCCATACATCCAAAACTGCTGCATCGCCGCGTCAAGTACAGCTGTTTCATCGAATTCGCGCGGGCGAGCCATAGCACCTCTTCTAAGCGTCAGCCTTGAATTGATACGACGCTTTGATATTCTAAATCAATTGTTCTAAAACTGCCGCCGGCCACAGCCATGAATGACAGGAGTAAACGCGAATGCACCGCCGCCGGCTCTAAACGGGCCTGGACCGGCTCCGCCGCCTTGTGGTTAGGGCACGAAGGGGCAAAGTCCGTCCTGCATGCAGCACATGGGGACGCCGGCCAAGGCACGGCGACCTGCCCCATCCGGAGCCGCCGCTCACGACCTGGGACGGCCGCATGCGACCGGGACAATGCCACGGCGCGGCATGCCCGTTTCGCACGCCCGAATGGGACCATGGCCCAGGCAGTACGAGACCACACTGCGTTGTGATGGAGCGTGCCACGGTGTATTCGGAAGAGGCTCGATTAAAGGCACTGTTCGTTAGCAGCCTGGATGGCGACGCCGTCAGCTACCGGCTCTTTTTAAGCGATCTGACACGCTACTTGCGCGGTTACCTGCGCAAGCGCATCCCCAAGATGCGCGAAGACATCGAAGACTTGATTCAGGAAACGTTGCTGGCTGTGCATCACGCGCGGCACACCTATCGACCTGAGGAGCCTTTGACCGCGTGGATCCATGCGATCGCGCGCTACAAATTGATGGATTTCTTTCGCGCACGCGCGCGGCGCGATTCACTGAATGATCCGATCGACGATCACCAAGAAATTTTTTCATCGCCGGACGATGAACCCCAAGACGCGCGCCGGGATATACGCACATTGCTGGACTACCTGCCCGACAAACAGCGCCTATCTATCCTCCATGTTAAACTGCAAGGCATGTCCATCGCTGAAACTGCCACGCTTTTGGGACTGTCGGAATCGGCCGTAAAAGTAAACGTGCATCGCGGTATCAAAGCACTTGCCGCACGGATGCGGGAGGCGCCATGAGGACCGAAGACCTCGTCGAGCTGCTTTCCACGGAAATGGGGCCAGTCAAGAAGAACACGCCACCGCTGCTCGTAAGCGGTGCGCTGCTGGTCGCGCTGGCCGGGGCGTTCGTGTTGATGCTAACCGTTTTCGGCATGCGCCCCGATCTGGCAAGCGCTATCAAAACCCCCATTTTTTGGGAGAAGCTTGCCTTTCCATTGAGCCTGAGCGTGGGCGCGTTACTTGCCACCAGCCGGCTGGGTCGTCCTGGGGGCACCATCGGCGTGGGCTGGGCTTTCCTGATCCTGCCCGTGTTGTGCGTATGGATTGCCGGTATCGTGGTCGTATCCGGCGCGGCGCCCGCGGATAGGGCTCTGGCGTTGTTGGGGCATTCCTGGCGGTCGTGCCCTTTCAATATTTTGCTGCTATCCATCCCCGGCTTCATCGCCATCTTTTACGCCATGACAAAACTTGCGCCGACGCATCTGCGCTGGGCAGGCGCTGCGTCAGGCATGCTCGCCGGAACCGTGGCCACCGTGGCGTACTGCTTTCACTGCCCCGAAATGAGTCCGGCTTTCTGGAGCATCTGGTACGTCCTTGGCATGGTGCTGGTCTCTGCCATCGGCGCATTGCTGGGACGCCGGCTGCTGCGCTGGTAGCGGGGCCGCTGTTCTGCCACAGCCGCCGACCCAATCTCCATCGCTCGGGCTGCTAATTCCATCGCATGGCCCGCTAGGCTGTTCACACTATTGGCGTAGCCCGCCAATAGTGTGAACAGGCCCTAGGCCACGCGCGCTGACCATTCGATCAAGGCGGCGCCGGAATCCGGGCTATCGTGAATCTGAAAGACGCTTACCGCGTCAACCAGTCGGCCCGCGTCCCCTTCCAGCGCCCCCGCGGCGTCGGCCGTGCGTTGAACGAGCGAAGCATTCTGTTGGGTTGCCTTATCCAGATCGGCCACGACATGACTTACATGCGCAATCGCGCCGGACTGTTCGGATGTGGCCGCCGCAACACGCTTCATCGTCGCGCTGACCCGCTCGACGGAGCTGACGATCTGGTTCATGGCCGTGTTCGCCTCCAAAGCCTGGCGCGCACCCGACTGTACCGACTCGCTCGAGGCTTCGATCAGCGTCTTAATTTCCTTGGCCGACTGCGCACTGCGCAACGCCAAAGAGCGTACCTCGCTGGCGACGACTGAAAAACCTTTACCGTGCTCGCCGGCACGCGCGGCCTCGACAGCGGCATTGAGCGCCAAGATATTCGTCTGGAAGGCGATGCCTTCGATAAGGCCTACGATTTCGGCAATGCGGCTGGCGTTCTCCGACACCGCATCCATCGTCGATGCGACTTGAGATACTTTTTCACTGCCCAATACCGCCTCGGCACGCGCCTCACTTGCCAAGGTGTCGGCTTGAAGGGTATTGGAAGCATTTTGACGCACCGCCTCGGCCAACTGCCCCAGCGTTACAGAAGCTTGTTGCAGCGATGTTGCCTGGCGTCGTGTCTGACCGGACAGTTCCCGATTATCGCTGGAAATGTGCTGGATGCCGTAGGTGACGTCATTGGTGCCCTGTCGAATGGTGGCGACGGTTTGCACAAGATCGGACTGCATCACGTTCAGCGCCGCATAAAGCGCGCCGATTTCATTTCTGGAGCGACTTTCGATCGCAATACTCAAATTACCCGTGGCAATGCGCTGAAAGGTTTGCGTCACCTCGCGCAAAGGCCGCAGAAGCACGCGGTAGATGAGCTGCCAATAAAGAAGCAGCAGAAAAACCGAAAGCCCCGCCATGATCACCGCTACGTGTCCGTTTCGCAGCGCGCGCCCGTCCGATTGCGCCTTCAACGCATCGCGATGCCGTTTTGCCGCTTCAATGGCATCGCGCAGCGTGGATTGGAAAGTGGAATCGGCCTTCTCGGCACCGCTGGTAGCGGCCACGTAGTCGTTCAAAGAGACGTCATAGAGCGCCTCTTCGCGGACACCGAGAATGTCGGTGTACTTGGTATAGGCATCGCTTATGCGATGGACTTCATCGGCGGAAGCATCGTTACCGGAGACGTTCGCACTCCAGGACTTGAACAGCTTGTCCGCCTGCATCCGCAGCGCCGACGCGCGGCGCGTATAGTTTGTTGCGGCAACCTGATTGCCACGCTGAAGGTTAATGTAAGCACTGTCCATGCTCACCAGCGTCGACAGCAACAGGCGCTGTATTTCGTGCAGCGGCTCGATGTCGCTGGTGGACAGGCGGTCCAGATCGCCCACGATCTGCGTTGCCTCCCGCGCATCAACCCATGCCTGCGCGACCGACCACCATAGCGCCAGGGAAAACAGCCCGAGAAAACACAACAACCACGTCCGTATCGTCAACTTCGCCAACATAATCCTGTCCCCCAGGGCGCCTGCCGCCACAAACCTTCTTTTCGCGTTACTTGATGCCAAACACCTTGTCGAGCGAGATTTTTCCGCCGCCACGCCCAATCAGATACAGCATCGGCACAGCCCATGACAGATGCGTTGGCCACGCATCGGGATACACGAACACCTCAATCACCGTGGTCATGCCCAAAAGCGCCAGCGCAGCGCCCCGTGTGAACAGACCAAGCACCAGCAGCAACGGGAAAAAGTGTTCGGAATAGGCAGCGACGTGGGCGGCGATTTCCGGGCGCACAAAGGGCAGTCGATAGTCGGTGCGGAACAATTCATACGTTCCCGGCTTCAACGTCAAAAACCCCGTGACCTTGGTTCGACCGGACAAGAAGAAAATGGCCGCAATCGAGAACCGGCATGCCAGGGCCAACAGTGAGTGGCCAATCAGGTGCGAGACCCTCTCGGCGCCGCGGTTCCAGGCCTCAAACCGGCGAAGGCGCGGTGCGGGAGAGACCAAGGCATTTGCAATTTCCATGTCGAACTCCGGAATGGATATGGATTTAGTGATGAGCCCGATGAGGAGGATCCGAAGATCACTCCGCACCAGGTCCAGTGGCATCAGGTCAGGGCGCGGTGGGGGTCAGCGAACCATGGCCCTTGGGCGTCTTGATCGACGTGCAGGTACCGGCCGGCACGTTCTTCCACGCATTGCCTTGATAATCCTTCGCCGACGTTCCCGCGCACGTGGTGCCAGCGCCCGCCTTGCAGTCGTTCTGGCCGGCCAAGGCAACGCCGTAGCACTTTTCCACCTTCTGGCCGCCGTCATCGCTAGGCTGCGGTTGCGCGAAAGCACTGGTGGCCAGGGAGGCAATGAGGATCGCCGTAGCGGAAAGCGTGATCTTGTTCATCGGAGTAATTCCTTTGGAATGGGATGTCAGTGACACAGCCGCAGCCTCTCCCCTCGTCAAGCTTCGCGCGAGGCGTGGTATCTGCTAACCGTTTCGAAGAGGTAGTTCGAAGGATCCGATGACGCGGTTACAACACTTCCGCATGAGAGCGCCAGGTTTTATCGGCGAATGCCTGCGTCAAAGGATTGACGTCCCAGCGATGGATGCCCGTAACTTTTAGCGGTCTTTGACCGAACCCTTTTTTTAAGGCCCTCTTCTCGCGTCGCGAGTCTTTGGGGGAGGCCTATAGCAGTTGGATCGTGGATGCCGTACTGATATGCGCATGAAAACGCGGGACCTGGTTTCCAGGTTGGCGCAAAACCTGGCCCCTATTGAGCCCAATGCTGTAGCAAAGCGCATTGGCCGGGCCCTGATGCAGGGACTGGGCACAAGCACCCTTGTGCTTGTGGCGCTCTACGGCGTGCGCGGGGATATGCCGGCCATGATGGCCAAGCCGCTCTTCTGGCTCAAACTCCTGTTTCCCCTGGCCATCATCGTACCGGCGCTCAAACTGACGGAGCGGCTTGGGCAACCGGGTGTTCCAACCAAGCGAGCGTGGATAACGGTTCTCTTGCCTATCCTGACCTTGTGGATGACCGCAGCAATTGTTTTGCTGTTCACCCCCCGCGGTTACCGTTTGGAACTCATGCTGGGATCAACCTGGAGGGTGAGTACGGTCAATATCGTGCTTCTTTCGCTACCGCCATTGGGTGCGGCGATGAAGTCCATGCAGGGACTTGCGCCGACCCAACTCGCGCTGGCTGGCGCCGGCGTGGGTCTGCTGGCAGGTGCGGAAGGCGTACTGGTGTACACGCTTTATGGCGTGGAGATGTCAGTGCCTTTCTGGGGCATCTGGTACGTATTAGCGATCGGAATAACCACCATCATCGGCGCGCTTCTGGGTCCAAAGCTCCTGGATTGGTAGCCATACCCGCGCATGGCGTCGCGCTTGCGACCTAAGCCATCGGCGGGCGCTTCTCGACTTGGGCAATGGCACCGGCCATCAGAAGCGAGGAAACACAGTGGCCCAGATCCATGCCCGGTTCGCGCCCTAATGCCTGGTTGGCGGCCGATTCGAGATCGCACCCGTCGGCACACGCATCGAGGAACGCACAAGCGCCGATCGAAATGGGCTGCCAAACCACCTTGCTCGAAGGCCGTGCAAGCAGCGCCCCCTCGCCTTCCCAAACCAGATCGGCGGGAACGTCCACGCCCTCCCGATTCGCTCGCCAGATGGTGTAGGCCGGTTCATGCGCAAACCAACGCCAGCGGGCCGCCGGATGCACACGAAGCCTCGCCCGCTCCAGCTCTTGCGGCGATGCCGCCGCCAGATCGCCCACTGTCACATGCGCCTCATCGAGCGCGCTATGCGCCTCTACCCAGAAATAATCGAGTCGAGCGACGCCAGGCAGATAGGGCAAGGATTCGGCGGGTTCGAACGCGGCCAGAAAATCGGGAAACGTATTGCCGTAATGCAATAGCTGCGTCTGTGTCGGTGGCGATTGAGCCGCATACTCGGCAGCCGCCGCCCGAAACCACTCCTTGCCCACAAGGCGCATGACAGCGGGAAAATTCGCTTCCAACGCGTCCACGCACCCTTGGAAGACCGTGTTTCGGTACACCGCAAACCCTGGTTGGGCCGCCATGGCCGCCACGCGACTGTCATGCGGCGCTCGACCGTAGAGAGCATCCACAAACGCATCCTGAAACGAGGCCAGCGAAGGCGTCATGCCGCCACTCCCACCGATGCCCCATCAAGTACCGACTGCGCGCGCCTGCGTTCGTCCAGCAGGATAGGGAACTGCGGCACCTTGTCGTCCCGCTCGATCAGCACAGGACGCGGGCCGATCCGATCGATCAGGTACTGATAGAGGCTCCAAACGCCCTCGTTGATCGCCGCATCGTGAGAGTCGATCAACAGCATGCCATCGGCGTCGGCGCTGTGGCCGGCCAGGTGGATCTCCATGACGGCATCGGCCGCAATGGCGTCAAGGTAGCTCATCGGGTCGATGGTTAGATTGTGGGCGCTGACGAATACATTGTTGATATCCACCAGCAGGCCGCACCCCGTACGGCGCACGACTTCGCTTAAAAAGTCGGTTTCGCTCCAGTCGTGCCCCGGAATGGTCAGATAATGCGTGGGATTTTCAATCGCCATGCGACGACCCAGGGTATCCTGCGTCCGACCGATGTTTGCGCACACCCTCGACAACGCTTCCTGCGTACGCGGAAATGGCAAAAGGTCGGGGTGATACTGATCTCGCCATGCCGACCACGCCAGGTGTTCGGACACCAGCGCCGGTTCAACACGTTCTATTAAGGTCTTCAGACGCTGCAAATGCGCGGCATCGGGCTCCTTGTCTGCTGCGAGCGACAGCGATACCCCGTGCAGCGACAAAGGGTGGCGCGACCTGATCGTCTCAAGCCATGCAAGCCGGGGACCGCCGTCCACCATGTAGTTTTCGGGATGAACCTCGAACCACAAGCCGTGCTGCGCTACGGCATACGCGTCTTCATAGTGCTGCGGCTTCAGGCCGAGGCCGGCGCCGAGGGCACTGCTTGTGAGGTGTGGCAAGACCATGGCGATGCCTGCGATAGGGGCGGCGGTATCCGTCACCACGCGTCGGTGACCCAGCGTTTAATTCGTTTGCATGAACCCATCGGTTACACGGCGAAAAACACCGTAAACCCACGGCAAAACAGCCTCAACGCTGTAACCGACCGGCCCCCTACCCGAACTTAATGGCAACAGCGGCATGCTTGGGTCTTCCGGATGCCGCCGGCAAATGCCGGTGCGTGGCTCAAGCCACTCGCCGCTCGATCGCGAAATGATCCGACCTGCGGTAGGCGTTTGCTGCGCTTTGCTTGATCGCCAACATGAAGACAGTCACCTGAACCCGATGCCATGAACACTGACCTCCTCGTCTCGCTACTTGCCACGGACATCGCGCCCGCGCGCGGAGACATCGTTAAGCGCTATTTGAGCGCATCGCTGCTCGTGGCATACATCTGCGCCTGCACGCTTGCGCTCGTCGGCTACGGGCTGCGGCCGGACATGGCGGCCATGTTGGTGACGCCCCTCTTTTGGCTCAAACTCGCGCTGCCGCTGTCTCTGGCCGCTGGCGCATACATGATGCTTGAACGGCTGGTCAGGCCAGGCCAAGCCGTGGGACGGCGGTGGACCGGCATTGCGATACCCATCCTGTTTGTCTGGCTCGCGGCGTTGACCGTGCTCTGGGAAGCACCCGATGGCCTGCGCGCATCGCTGCTGATGGGCAAGACGTGGCGCACATGCCCGTTCAATATCGCGCTTCTATCCATGCCCTGCCTGTGCGCGGTGCTTTTCGCCGCCCGGCAACTCGCGCCCACGCATCGCACCCTCGCGGGCGCCGTCGCCGGGCTACTTGCCGGAGCACTTGGCACGCTTGCCTACTGCCTGCATTGTCCCGAAATGGGCGTGCCGTTCTGGGCCACCTGGTACCTGCTTGGCATGGCTATCCCCACCGTCACGGGAGCCTTCCTCGGCAGGCAGCTTTTGCGTTGGTGATACACGTCCGTGGAACCCAGCGCCGCGGGATCGTCGAGAACGTGGAGCAGACCCTCGCCATGCGTCCATGGCGAAGGCCCCGGACCGACGAAGTGAGCACCTTCGCGATAATCTGGTGGTGACGCGTTTCAGCTGTCCTACGGAGTAAGACACCATGCGTACCTTAGTCGCTTCGCGGATCGGTGCAGCCTGTTACGCTGCCTGGGGCATTTTCCACTGCAAGGTGGCCTACGACATTTATCGTTTGGGAACGCATCAGGCCGCGCTCGCGCAAGGCCGGCTTTACCAGCTCGCCGCCTACATGCTCAGTATTGCCGTGTTCGCCGTGGCGATCGCGGCACGATACAACTGGCGCAACGATCGACGCGGATACTGGTTGAACCTGTGCGTCGTGGGATGGGCCGATGCGATCTGGGTAGCGGTGGTGGTACTACCCGGCTACGTCGACCTTTTTCGCGGTCTTCTTCCGCCCGCCATCTATGTGGCGGGCGCTTTGCTGACGACCTACGCGCAGCATCGGCGGTCAGGGCCGGCCTGAGTCGCCGACCGGCTCCACCGACGCACTCAAGATATCTCCGCCATTTTGCACTTGAACGAGCACGGCGGTTTGAAGTCCCGCGAGTGAAGGCGCCGGCAGCGAAAACGCCGCATCGTCCCCACGCCACTCCCCGAGTCGCACCAGTTCGCGCACGACATTGCGCTGATCGAGCGTGCGACCGCCGTTTTCGCCGCCGCCAATGGGCACGTGCAGCGTGCGCGGATCATAGCGCACCAACCACACCTCGCTCGGCTCCAGAGGCCGCGTGGATGCCTTGATCTGGACATGATTGGCGGACGGCCAAACGATGGATGGCCCCGAACTCTGCGCTTCGCTTATGGCTTCATTCAATTCAAAGCGATTATTGCCAACAAGGTCCGCATGGCCATTCACATAGACCTGGGGTGTCCAAACGGTATCGCGGTGGCGGTAGTGGGCGTAGCGCCACTGTCGCTGTGTATAGGCATCCGTAGCGAAGGTGTCTTTCCACCCCAGATCATCCCAATAGGTGACACCAAAGGACAAGGCAAGCACGTGAGGGTTGCCCGCGACCGCGTTGAGGTTTTCTTCGGCCGGCGGGCACGAAGAACAGCCCTGGCTTTGGAAAAGCTCGACGACGGTGAGGTTGTTCGTGTCTACGCCCGAAGGGCTCTGCGCCCACGCAGAAGGATACAGAAACCACGCGCAGAGCGCCGCAGATAGGTAGTAAGGCCGTCTTTTCGTCATGGAACACCGCAGGTTTGTGTGGCACCGAGTCACGCGCGGCCGCAGCCGCCCGTAGGATGTTTCGTCGATTCATGCAGATAAGTTACAGGGTGCCTGCACCAAGCCGCCGATGCAGTGGTTTTGTCATGTGCAAATTTCGTGATGACGATACACGCATCACAAATAGCGCCATGAATCACTCCTCGATGTAACCGAGTTCGCCCATTCCCGAAGTGATCCACGGCCGACATGCACGGTCGTGGGAAGTAACCCTTCGCGGCAACACACGCTGCCGCAATTACTCACGTTTACAACGAGGAACAACCATGAAAATGGCAATCTATGGATCGGCGTTGCTCGCGTTGATGGTCGCAAGCGCAGTCAATGCACAGAGCAATGGTTGGAACGACGGTGATCTCATTGTCACCGCATCGAACACGGCCAGTAATCAGCTGCTGGTGTACAACACCCAGGGAACGCTGGTGGAGCAGTCAAAAACGGGCGGCGCCGGCGGCGTAACCGGCAATTCCGGCGGCATTGCGCAGAATCGCGATCTACTTGCCGTCGTCAACTTCGGATCGGGCAACGTCTCCATCTTCCAAAAAGGTGGCGATCGGGTGCCGCTGCAGCTGGAAAAGCTTGTCCCGGCGATTACCAACCCGGTAAGCGTCGCATTTGGCCGCAATCATCTTTATATTCTTACCACCACGCATATCGAATCGCATCTCATCGACCGCAATGGCGTAAGCGCCCAGGCCGACGGCGAAGCACAGCTTGTGATGGCGGACGGTTCGGCAGCGCAAGTAGGTGTACTCAGAGGGCAACTGATTCTTGCCGAAAAGAGCAACGCCATTGAAACGGTCAACCTGACCGATGATGGCGCGGTATCGGGCGCCACCCAACTGGTGGCCAACATCCCCGCTAACGTCAATACGCCATTTGGGCTTGCCACGCGCGGCAATGACGCTTACGTAAGCATCGCGCACGCCAACGAGATCAGCCTGGTTCGCAACGATGCAGTCTTGACGGTGACCGGATCGGGCACGCAGTTGGCGCCGTGCTGGGTGACGCTCGATGGCCCGTTCCTGTTCTCGGCCAACTCGCCGAGCCATTCGGTTTCCCGCTTCGCCGTTTACGGCCAGAAAATCATCCTGGATGCGGAAGTGGTGGCGACCTTCAACGGCAATCCGACCGACATCACCTACCGCGATGGCCTCGCCGCCGTCGTCGACGCCAACGGATCGGTCTCGCACGTATCCATCTTCAACGTTGATGGCGACGGAGATTTCAACCTCAAGAGCAGTGTCACTATCAACAATGTCGCTACCAACGGTATCGCCATTGTCCGGAACGACGGCCGCTTCAACTATTAGTCGCGTTTCGTGTCCATGCCGTACTGGGGAAGGCATACTCCCCAGTACGGCGCTCTCTTGCTTCGTCCAGGCAGCCCATCCTGGCGGGGCTTCCTATTGCCGTTTGTAACTTCTCGCCCGGCAAGACCGAACAAACCATACAGGCCACCCGGGGAAGCCATGTCCGATTTCAATTTCAGCTGCACGCAGTGCGGCAAGTGCTGCCACAACCTGAGGCTTCCCCTTACGCACTCGGAGGCCTCGGCCTGGTTGCAGCGCGGCGGAACCGTTGAGATCCTGTGCGAGGCGATTCCCTGGGTCACCGAGCCGGCTCTTTCAGACGCGCCCGCCATGCATAAGCGCCGTCGCTCCTTTCTCGCCTGCAGCGGGGAGTTGCCCATACGGGTCATCGTCATACTCACGGCAACGTTCGAGGGTGCCTGCCCTCACCTTGGCCGCGACATGCGGTGTGGCATCTATGACCATCGACCGCACGTTTGCCGCATCTACCCGGCCGAGGTCAACCCCTTTATCGCCCTCTCGCCCAGCCACAAGCAGTGCCCACCGGAGGCATGGGCATCCCCAACGCCCTTCATGCGCGCCAACCAGGTCGTGGACGCTCAGACACAGTTGCATATGTCGCTGCTACGCCATGGCGACCAGCTCGACACAGGCATCAAGGCGTGGATCTGCCGGGAATTGGGTATCCGCAGCACCAGCTTGTCGAATGAAGGCTTCATGGCTCATTGTCCTTCCCGTGAGGCACTCCTGTCCCTGCTGCAGAACATTCCACCTGACGTAGATGGCATGCCATCGCAGAATGATTGGTCGATGGTAACCAATCAAGCAGCAACCTTTGACGCGCTGGGCCGGGCCGGAGCCAAGCCCGTGTATGCGGGATCGCTCGCGAGCGGACCTTCGCAATACTTGGGCTTTCGCCCCGACGCGCCGCCGATGGAGGGGCCGGTTTAGCCGGTAATCAACCGAAACACATAGCATCCCGCAGATACGAAAAGTCATTCAAAGGAGTTTCCATGCGTCCCGTGCTCGCTCTTATGGTTTCCACGCTTTTTGCCTTCGGTGGCTTGGCGATGTCCAACCCCGCCAAGGCCGCCACGACTCCGGACGTTCACTCGGCAAGGACATCCGACGTGACCTTCAAGGCGGCCGATGGGGTGAAGATTTATGGCAGGTACTATCATGCCGCCTCACCCAAGGCACTTATTGTGCTCTTTCATCAAGCGCACTCCAGCAAGGATGAATATAAAACCATTGCACCGCGGCTTGTCGCAGCCGGATACAGCGCACTTGCCATCGATCAACGCTCCGGCGGCAACTTGTACGGCCCGAATCAAACTGTCCAGGCATTAGGCCGATCCGCCGATTATCTGGATGCGAAACGCGATCTTGAGGCGGCCCTTTCCTTCGCCGAAACGCAGAAGCTTCCCATCATTCTTTGGGGAAGCAGCTATTCCGCGTCGCTGACCGTGGTGGTGGCCTCCGAGCACGTCAACGAAATCCGCGGCCTGGCCGTGTTTTCACCTGGCGAGTACTTTGACCAATCGCCGACCATGATTCGCACCGCTGCGTCGAAAATCACCGTCCCCTTCTTTGTAACCTCTTCAAAAGACCCCGAAGAAGTGGCTGCGGCGAAGGCCATCCTGGCAGCGTCGCCTTCGACACTGAAGGTTCAGTACGTACCCGTCACCGGCGGTGTACATGGATCTTCCACCTTGATTCCAAGCCGCAATCCCGCCGGGGCCGAAGACAACTGGAAAGCCATCCTGGGGTTCCTTGGCCGGCTCAATCTCTAATTTGGGCGCAGATGCCCCATCGCGCACGCCGTAGCGATCGCCTACGGCGTGCGGCGAGCCAAACCCGTAGCACTTTTGGGTCACCTTGGCGAGCAAGGCGTGCCAGGCTGCTCACGCGCTGGCACAGTCGCATGAGCGTATTTAAGCGTTCTTCCGACGCCGGTCCAACCATGCATCCAGCGACCATGGGCCTGCTCCGCCAATGCATAGCGCCAGCAAGCCGGCGAGATAGAGCATATCCGTCTCGTAACCCGGTTGCCCAAAGTGCGCACCCGAGGCGTCGTAGGACATCAGCTTGATCGAGCTGAATCCGTTAGGCAGATGAACGGTAAAGGTCGCAACCAGTAGCACCGCGATCATCGGAACCGAGGCGACGGGGATCAACGCGCCGAGGAGAATCATCAAGCCACCCAGCACTTCGATTGCGATGGTTGCCCATCCGAGCAAGTCGGCAAATGGCATGCCGATGGCGTGGAGTATGCCGATGAACCCTTCCGGACCCCGGGCGAGCTTGGCATAGCCATGCTCCATGAAGCCATAACCCAAGATCAATCGCAAAGGGATGGCATACCACTCATAAGGAAGCGGCAACGGGGAAATGGCGTATTTGCCGAGAAAAGAGATTTTGTTCATGCCGGCCTTGTCAAGGAATGTCGCGCCAAGTGCGGATCTCGGCGCGTTTAAAGCGCCTGGTTTTTCACCTCGGGCCAATTGTCTTGCGCATGCTGAATGATTCCCGGCGTATCCTTTTTAAACAGCAAGGATGCCTTGGCGTTGTAGTTGAGGTAGAGCTTCCCATTCACCACCACGCCTGTCGTGGGGTCGGTGTCGACTTTCTTGCCATAGGCCGTTCCCACCGCGCAAAAGCCACCGAATTGCGGCAGATATTTTCCGGGATCGGACACAAATAGCTTTCGATCTGCTTCCGAGACGAATAAGTAATGCGCACCGGCATAAGTAGCCGAGATTTGCGCCTTGCCCTGCGTCGGCTTGCCCAACACAAAGTAGGCCACCGGGTCATAACCACGCAATGCCAGACCATGCTCATCGGTGTTCGTCGCCGATGTCGATCCGGGCACACCCGCGTGGACGACCGCCGCCGGCAGTACCGCCAGGGGTATCGCCATCGATAGCAGCATCAGGGCAGCGCTTTTCGGTAATGCACGGAACATGACGACTCCTCCAAGTGGTGGCTATAGGTGCCATGTTTCATTCGTCAATTTCGACGCAAGAGTTACAGCGATTCGTGCCCTGCATTTCAACGTGACGGCCCTAGCCTGCGCCAAAGAAGCGGGGATACCGCCAGTGCGCCCTGCAAGTCGCCCAACGATCCGCAACGCGTGGTTACTAGCGGCTTTAGCCGACGCCCTGGCATGGCCAGGCCCTTGACCCGGCCGCACACACCAACCGGAGGTAGCAAGAGACATTGCGTGTCGTATCACTCAATCGCGCCGACCATCCCTTCACTCATCCAGGTGGCCAGGAATTCGCCTGCCGCAGAGGCGCCGTGATCATCACCCAGCAGGTGCGCGAGGTTGCCACATAGCTCCGCAAACGAAGCGCCGTTGGCGACGGCGTTGATGGCGCGCATCTCAAGCTCATCGATCGTTTGAAAACGACAGCGATGCTCTTCGCGCCAAACCCGAATGGCAGCCGGATCGGTAAAGTACTCCACCGCGGGCGGAACCTTTTCCGAGGCCATCGCGGACCATAGCGCACCACAATTGCTTCGCACGGCAAACATGCGCAAGGTGGGTACAAAGCGGATCCTGGCGCTATCCCAGTCGATTTCCCCACTGATTGCCGCAACGGTTAACGCTTCACCATCGGGGCCGTCAAAGGCGCGGCGTAATGTCCAGTCCAACTGAGCCAGCTCGCCGACTTCCGGACTATCGGGATAAAGCACATCCAGCGCATCGGCGAAATGCTCGCCGTAGTCACTGATCGTCCAACTGCCCGGCGAGTGTTCCTCGATGTAGCGATGCACGGCCTCTTGGAAGGCATCATCTCCCAACCATGCCCAAGTGCGCTCAAACGTGTCACGCATGCACTCTTCCAATTGAGCGCGATAGGCGTGATGGTAGACAGCCAACCCCGGCGCAGCGCTATGGGGCACGTATTGGTCTAAAACGTGGGGGCCGTCCACCAAAAAGGCGCGAAATTGTCGCTGCATGTCCAGGAGGCTCATGCGATGGATTCCTCCACCTGGCGGGCCACGGACGCGACGGTACGCGCCATATCCAATTCATCCAGCAACTCACTAAGCGGCGGAATGTTGTCGTCACGCTCGATCATGCTCGCGACGGAACCGAATCGCTCGCACGCTGCGCGATAAACCGACCACACCGCATTGGGAACAGGCTGATCGTGGGTGTCGATGAGGCGATCCCGCCCCTGGCTGTGACCGGCCAGGTGCATCTGCCTTACGTAACCCTTAGGAATGGCAGACAGGTACTGGTAAGCATCAAAACCCTGATTGACTCCGCTCACATAAATATTGTTGACATCCAACAATAAGTAGCACCCCGTGCGTCGGCACAATTCGGCCAAAAACGCCGGCTCGCTGTAATCGGCCTGTGTGTAGTCCAGGTAAGTGGAAGGGTTTTCCAGCAGAATCGGCCGCCCCAGAAAATCCTGCACCTGATTGACGTTGGCGCAAACCAGATCCATGGCTTCCTTGGTGTAAGGAAGTGGAAGCAAGTCGTGAGAGTTGAAGCCCTCCACGCCCGTCCAACACAGGTGATCGGACACCCAAAGCGGGTCGATGCGTTCGGCCAGACTTTTCAATCGCTGCAGGTAATCGAGCTTTAGCCCATCGGCCGAGCCAATCGACAACGACACGCCATGCATAGCGATCCGATAGCGCGCCCTTACAGCCTCCAAGACAGCCAAAGGCTTGCCGCCTTGGACCATGAAATTCTCGGAAATCACCTCGACAAAATCGACGGAAACGTGAGTGTCGAGAAACTCCTGGTAGTGCACGGGGCGCAAACCCAGGCCAAATCCTTCGAAAGCAGGTAGATCACGCGTAGACATAACCAATTCCCAGAAAGAGAGCCCGACTGGAGGGAGCAGCCGGGCTCTGTCGATCACTTCGACGGAGGGGTGAGGCTGCCGCCCTGCGCCTGGCACTCGCTGGCGGTGATCTTCTTGAAGCCCTGTCCCTTGCAGGAGTTCTGGCCCTTACAAGCGTGATCGCCGGATTTGCAATCGGACTGTCCCTTACAGGCATTGACGCCGTAGCACGGCTGCGCCTGATCGCCCGCCGCGGGCGATGCATGAGCCGGGCTCACCTGAGCAAGGCTGGCGAAAGCGATGAACGCTGCGGCTGCGGCAAGGCTGGTACCACTGGAGAGCTTGATCATGGAACAACTCCTACGTTGAAAGAATGGATTGCCGTGATGGCATGAAGCAGTTCGCGATCGTTTCCAAAGAAGTTACACGGCATCCGCAAATGACATTTCACAAGGTAACGAAAACCCCACTTTCCTTGCGGCGCCGCAGCATTGAGTACGTACCCCACCGCCCTTAGGTCATTTGTCATGTAACAACCAGCAAGCGACGGACGAACCACTAACAACGACGCTGCTTCTTCAGATGAACCTTTAGAAGCAGTCGCGATCGCGGAGGTGGCATGAAACGCAGGCGCTTTCTCCAATGGGCAGGTGGCATGGCGATTGCAGTGTCATCGCCATGGCGGGCCATCGCCCAACCGGATGAAAACCCAGTTGACGTTTACGATCGGCTGAAACAGGCACTCGATCTTCATTTCGTCATAGCAGGCGGAAACATCAGCATCGCCATCGATGGCAATCCATCGACCTTGGACAAGAATCGCATCGAAGCCTGGGTCCGCCGAAGCGCAACGGCCATCGCGGCCTACTTCGGACGGTTTTCCGTCGAACAGTGGGGCCTGCTTGTCACACTCAACGACGGTGAACGCATTGGCCCTGCTACAACGTGGGGACATCCCACTTCCATCACGCACGTTGCACTAGGACGCAATATCAGCGATAGCGCCCTGCACCATGATTGGATCATGGTGCATGAAATGACGCACCTTGCACTTCCCACCGTCCCCCAGAGCAGCAAATGGTTCATGGAGGGCAACGCGACATACGTCGAGCCCATCGCACGCGCGCAAGTCGGTCAACTCACACCGCAGGAAGTGTGGCGTTGGGCGGTGGAGGATATGCCTAAAGGACAACCGCGCGATGGCGATGAAGGGCTCGATCACACCCATACCTGGGGCAGAACCTATTGGGGTGGCGCCATGTACTGGCTGCTCGCCGAAATCGCCATCTACAAGAACAGCCAGGGCCGATATCGGCTGCAAGATGCACTACGCGCCATCAATCGCAAAAGCGGCGGCAATACATCGTTCTGGAGCGTGAATCAAACCATCCATATCGGAGACAACGCCGTACGAGGCGACGCCCTTGCCTCACTTTACAAGCGGCTCAAGGACCGCCCCGTGACAATAGACCTTCAGGGCGCCCTCCAACAATTAGGCATTTCAGAGACCGATGGCGTGATTCGCTTCGACGATAACGCGCCGCTGGCCAACCTTCGCCGTTCCATTACAACCATGGAAGCACCCACCTGACCACGCGAAACAGTGCACGCAAAGCGGCACGTCGATCGAGTCGTACCACCACAAGACGTTCATGAGCCCGAACTCTTGTGTCTTTAATGGTTGCGCTTCGGACCTATACCTATCCCCTCGTAGGTTCGGAGCGCAACCATTCTTTTTGGAAGCGGTGTAGACGCATCGGCGTGCAAATTGCCCGCCCCCTTCCAGCGCCAAGCTGAAGCACGATGCCCGAATTTCTCAAACCACTGCGTACAAGCATCTCTCATGGGAGAGCCCCCATGAAACACGAAAATAAGAGCTTTGTTGCGGGAGTTCCCATGTTTAACGTGTGCCACCTCATGCGCGGCAGGTGCGATGAGATATACCCGGGAGGAAACTTCCACCACCTTCCACGAGAATGCGATCACAGCGTTCTTTTCGATAATGACCAATGCTTTCGTAAAAAAGCCGACACTCGAGCTGGCTTTTTCATGCCACTAACCAGCGTTATCCGCCCACCCCGATCCTGAGCGCGTCGCAAAACAAACTGCGAAAACTTCAGCACCCCAACCATCGGCGACCATTCGCCTCCGGCCCGCCATCGACGCTCAAGATCGAATATCAGGTGGATGCGGTTCTCACGCGAATGGTTGAACACCTCATGCGGCTTCTTGTTATCGAGGTGCATGACGTGGCCGTCGGACTCATGGCAAGAAAGCCTGGACGCCGGAACATAGGCAAGATCGAATGCTATGCACACCATAGCTGGTCCATGTTGATTCATGGATTCATCGGCGCCTGAAATGCCGGGTTGCCTACATAAACGGCTAATTTAAACCCGTTTTGCCGGCTGGTGATGCATGGCGACTTAACAGAACTTATCATGAAACCTTATCACTCTCCCGCGGCAGTCAAATCCCCTGCAGGGCGTACTGCAGCGGCGCCTTCCTGGACCATCGACCATCCACATATTGTGCTGGTGCTGCAAGGAGGAGGTGCACTCGGTGCCTATCAGGCCGGTGTCTATGAGGCGCTACACGAATCTGGAATTGAACCGCACTGGATCATCGGTACTTCTATTGGTGCAATTAATGGTGCGTTGATAGCCGGTAACGAGTCACACAATCGGCTAAGTCGGCTGCAAGCATTTTGGAAGTGCGTAACCCAGCAGCCATCCGCGGCACTGAAGACCATGGAGCAATGGCTTCGCTCCTTGGATGCATTCAGTCCGGCCTGGGAGGCTTTTGCCCATTGGCAACATAACAGCCAAGTAGTGATGCAAGGCATCCCGAAGTTTTTTACGCCAAACCCGCTGAGCTGCATGAATCCGTGGCTATCGCTCGGCGTGGAAAAAGCTGCTTACTACAGTACAACGCCCTTGCGCGAAACATTGTTGGAATTGGTGGATTTTGAGCAGCTAGGAGCGGGAGATGGCGGCCCCACGAGGCTTACCGTTGGGGCCGTAAACGTAAGAACTGGGCAGATGCGTTATTTCGACAGCCGCAGAGAAGTATTGGGAGTGGACCACGTTCTGGCTTCGGGTGCATTGGCACCGGTCTTCGGCGCGGTACGTATCGATGGTGACCCTTATTGGGATGGGGGACTGTATTCCAACACACCTATCGAAGCCGTACTCGACGATAAGCCGCGTCGTCATTCGTTGATCTTTTCGGCGCAGATGTGGAAGCCTCACGGACCTGAGCCTCACTCGATATGGGATATACAAGGCCGCATCAAGGATATCCAATACGCCAGCCGATCCGACAACCATATCGAGCGTCAACGTCAACTTCACCATTTGCGCCACGTCATTCGGGAATTGGCCATGCACATTCCGGAGAAATTGCGCGAAGATCCCGCTATTCAGGAGCTCGGCGCCTGGGGTTGCAGCACGGTCATGCACATAGTGCAACTCAACGCCGCGCCACTGCCCGGCCAGGATCAAACCAGGGACATTGACTTCACGGCCCAGAGCGTGGAGCTGCGTTACCAGGCAGGCTACGCCGACGCCATGCATGCCATTCAAGCCCAGCCATGGAAGTCGGAGCAACTGGATTCACTCGAAGGCGTGTTCGTACACGAGGTCAACCCATGAGCCACAAGAGGAATCTAATCCTGGTTGGTGCGGGCTTCGCGGGCCTGTCATTCGTGCGGAGACTTAGACGCTTATTGCCGCCGGACTGGACTTTGACACTTGTCAGCGAAGAAAGCTATACAACCTTCAATCCACTATTGCCCGAAGCGGTTGGTGCATCGATTTTTCCGGAACATGTGATCGCACCTGTGAGAGAGGTCATAAGACCCTCAAGCCAGTGGTGCTTCATCATGGGAAGGGTGAGTGCAATCGATTTACAAAGGCAACTACTGAACTGCGAAACGCTGGACGGTGAAAAAATGCTCCCGTATGACGGCTTGGTGCTGGCCTTTGGCAATCGCGCGCGCCTTGATTTCATGCCGGGAATGGAAGAATTCGCATTGCCCCTAAAGACCGTCGGCGATGCCATGGAAATCCGAAATTCGATCCTGCGCCGTCTCGCGAAGATGGAGTTGGTGACCGATCCAGAATTGCGCAAAGTGCTGGGATCATTCATTGTTATTGGCGGCGGATTTTCTGGCGTCGAAGTCGCCGGTGAAATGATCGACTGCCTCCACAGCATGCTTCGCTACTATCCCAAGGTGCGCAAGGAAGAAGTCCAGGTCACCGTGGTGCAGGATCAATCCAGGCTCCTGTTGGAATTGCCAGAGGGCCTGGCAAGCTCGGCGCAGCGATCGCTGGAACATCGCGGCGGCAAGGTGTTGCTCGGCGAACGGGTGCAGTGCATACATGCTGATGGCGTAACACTTGCCAGCGGGATGCGACTTATCGGGGCAAGTGTCATTTGCACCATCGGCACACGGCCGAATCTGCTTGCGGATAAATTGGCGCGGGATCTGGATATACCGTTAGAGAGAGGGCGCATTCCCGTCCGGGGCGACATGCGCGTGATGTCGTCCAAAGATCACTGCAAAGCGGGTATCTGGGCCATGGGAGATTGCGCACAGATTGAGAATGCGCGCGACCACTCTGTGTGTCCCCCGACCGCGCAGTTTGCGGTACGACAGGGAGCGTGCGTCGCAGACAACTTGATTGCGCACTTGCATGGCAGGAGCACTCGTCCTTTTCGCTACCGCGCGCGGGGAATGCTAGCCTCGATCGGACATAAAAAGGGCGTGGCACAAGTGTTTGGATGGCGTCTGTTCGGGTTGCCCGCCTGGCTGCTCTGGCGTGCTTACTATCTGTTATTGATGCCCACTGCCGGACGTAAAGTGCGGATATACGTTGAATGGACATGGGGCATGTTTTTCCCTCCCGACATCACGCATCTCCGCTATCTTCGGAGCAAGGATCTTTAATTCCAGGGAACCCGTCGCGCGATTCAGCGGTTTGGCGCCTGTGCACATAAAGAGCCGCGTACGTGGCGGAGCCAAGCGATCGACCGAGGATCAGCCTTTAAAGGCTTGATCCACAACATTTTGCTTTTCCAGCATAAACACTGGTTCCGGAAAAATTCAGCCGAACGGCTGTCATATTCGTCGACTAAGTGAGCGGGAAGTGGGGCTTAACAGACCTCTGGTTGTTGCAATCGGTTGAATTGGCGGTTGCAAGCGATCATGCAACTTGATTCAGCTCTGTCCACCTGCGGGTTTTATCACTGGAAAGTTTTATTTTTCGAACCAGCACGCTGCATCTTATCGCATGGCCACACGTCGTACAGCGCTAAGTAGACTTCGTCTTCTGCCGGGTATTGCCACTTTTCCGGATTGACGTCCACGTACTTCATGACCTCAACCGCTTCCTGCCCGATGACAACTCCTTGTGGCAGGCAAATTGAGCCACTCGCATTAGGTGCGTCAGCCACCCCATGCACGTACCCATACCCCATAGATCCAAAGCGACGAAGAATGGAAAGCTCTTGGAATATCCGGACCGATCCGAATAGACATCGATCAAGCCGCTCACTAAGAGTCTTATAATGACGCAGCAAATTCTTTTTTGGAGCCCAGTCAATGAATCCCATGATGGCGGTTCTGATCGTTGCCGGCGTTTTGTGTTGCGACACCATTTATTCGATTAATGACCTCAACAGCCCTATACGGTATGTTGATAAACAACAAGGCTATTTTATTGGTATTAAAAAAAATGAGTTCATAATAGGTACGGCGATCGCCGATATAAAAAATCTGGCCAACGATTTGCCGCAGGCCGATGGGCATGTTGAAAATTGTTCCTCCCACGGGTTCAGATGTCGATCCATCGGTTACTTCGTATTCGCCATCCCGAATGGAGAGCACCGTTCTGCAGAATATATAGCTGGGCCAAGGATATCAATTAAGCGACTTGCAAATGGCGGATGGCGTGGCTCTGCAACGTGCTCAATGATTACCCGAACAGGTTGCGCACGGCATGTTGACGTCAACAAGCTAGTTGTGGCCTATCAATATGACGTTAGTTCGACGGGTATTTTAAAGTCGGTAAAAATTCAGAATTGGAATGATAGCGGACAGTTATTGAATACCCAAAATTTAATTCTCGTAAGTGAGATTGGGCTTAAGTTGAATTAACAAAATGAGCGTGGATACTGGACTGCTGCCGGTTCGGTGGACACCCATCACCTTAAGCTAATTCCACCTGCTGGCCGCCGAATGGCTGCCTTCGGTCACTTGCTTGACCGCCGCGATCTTGAAATCATCCGTGTACGGCTTGCCACTTATGTTGGTCTTCCCAATAGGCCGGCCAGCTCACCCTTAAAAGTTGAACAAATCAAATGCCGACCAGCACAAAAGCCAAAGCTGGCAATCCAATGGCCAGCCGTATCCCAGTGCTCCATCTTCGTATCGACCTTGACCGAACCATGCCCTTGGTTTGGCGTCGAATCGAGATCCCCGCATCATCCACGTTCTGGGATTTGCACGTGGCCATCCAAGACGCCTTTGGCTGGCTGGACTACCATGCGCATGAATTTGAGGTCGGCCCCATTACCATTGGCGTACCCGACGAGTTTGCCGACAAGGACATGGCGCCGGGGTGGACGGTGCCACTATCGGTACATTTTGGGCGAATTAGAACTCTGACTTACCTTTACGACTTCGGGGATGACTGGCATCACACCATCCATCTTGAGGAAGTCAGGGATGCGGATGGCGGTCCTTATCCACGCTGTTTGACGGGGGAAAACGCGACGCCTCCAGAAGACTGCGGGGGCGTTTATGGCTTTGAGCAGCTCAAGGAAGCGCTTACCAAGCCGAAGAGCGCGAAATTTCGGGAAATGCGGGATTGGTTGAAAAACAACCACGCCAAGGTCTACTGGCCGTTTGATCCATTGGCATTCGACCCGACAAAAATCACTTTTCGAGATGCGGCCGAGCGGCTCAATGAACTTCTTCTGTAGGTGGAAGATTAAGCCAATTACCGGATCTCCTTCGTAAGTGGTTTTAATGCTTCCTTCCGAGCTTCCGAATTTCATGCAACCGACAGACGTGCGCGGTAGAAAATGAAAATTTGTCTGTCATTCGCTTGGAAAAATCACAGCTAAGTCGGTGCCACCCCACATCGCGAAAGAGACGTCTGACACGCGGTGCAGAATGCCTGGCATTGGATGACCGAACCAGGATCCAACTGACTTGCAGTTAGTGTTTGCAGCCAAACTTGTCAGAGCATTTGGCTTAGGAAATGATTTAGCCAAACAACTTCGTTTGAGATGCTATGCGTGACTGAAGCCGATAAATGCAAATCGCCACATTAGCGTTTGCGAACACTTCGGAAATTTCAGAGATCAAATGTGCTTATGCCCCACACTTCGCGCACCCTCGCATTAATCTTGGTCGTACTTGCCCTGGTGAGCCACCATTCAATAGTGTTGTGCCAAGCGGCTCCGGCTTTGTCATGGAGTGAGGCTAACTTAGTAGGCATGCACCTATCTTTAGTATCACCAAAAAAAATCGGGCTCATCGACGGATTTAAGATTTTCCGACAAATATCTTTCGATAGACCGCCGCGATCATGACTGGTGTACTGGGCCTTTGACTGTTTGGAAAATTGAGGGAAATCGGCTCAAGATCGGATACACCCCTGACAAGGGAGCGACCCTAATTGGTGCGTCTGCCTCTAGGCTTGTAATGCGCAGCAGTGACGGCACTGTTTATACTTATGCAATCGTGCACCCATAGGCGGCTACAAAATCTCTACTCCGGCCAGCCCCACGAACTGCCCCCTGATATGAGGCCTGAATACTCATTTCACACTAAAGAACTTGACGTAACGCTCGTCGCCGACAGCGATCTGCGTGCCGTCTGGACTAACCGCAATCCCACCCTTACCGCCTTGAAAGCCGCTCAACAATTTCCCCGTCCTCGCGTCGACAATCAGATTGTCGTCGCCATCATTCGGACTGCTAGAGCCACCACCGAGATACAGGTAGCTTCCGTCGGGGCTCATTGCAAAATCTCTTGGTTGCAGCGCGGCCGGGACTTTGTGCGCACTTATGTCTTCGCTGGTTGCGTAGGTAAGCATTTCCAGCGTCGGCACATCGAGAATGTTGCCTAGCCCAATCGCAAGAGTCTTCCCTTCGGCATCACTCACTAAAAACATCGAACTCTGCTCCTGAGTCTGGTTATATGTGAGGTACCGCCCACCGCTTTGGACCGTGGTCGGCTTGGACGGAATCAGCAATTTCGTTCGACTTGCTACCACACCGGATGGATCAATCAGGCGCGCAATTACGTCATTTATCTTTAAACTTCGTAGCACGTCGCGATCACCGGATCCAATCGCGCCCGCTGCGCCATCGCCCACTTTTCGCCAAAGACCCACTGCCACAATTCGGCCTCCGGGAGCCCAAGCCAACTCCTGTACCGCCATGCCACCCTCATCGAACTCTTTGTAGCTCCAATTAGTCGTGTCGTAGACGCGAAACGTTAGACTTCCTCCGGCACCAGGGGACGCAAGCGCCTGAGTGCCCTGTCTGTTGAATCGCAGCGATGCAGCCACAACCGTGGAGGGTGCCTCTGAGACAACCTGTCCGGTCATGGCATCCCAAAACTTAATAGGACTGCCACCGCCACCGCGCCCGAACGTCAAGCGCTTTCCATCGGGGGTCCAGGTCAAAAGGGCGTAGGGATCAAGTGCAAAATTGGGAGTCAATCGTTCCGTGTGGGATTGCAATTTATTGCGCTTCAAGTCCCAGACAACGATGTGCGTCGCTCCCGCCCCTACCGCATCCACAATAGCCAAGTAATGGCCATCGGGGCTGTAGGTCATGCTCATCGCGGTGACTTTTGAATGGCCCTCCACGGTGGCAAGGTCAATCGAGTCTTTATCAGCGACCACAGTTACCGGGCCGGCCTTGACTAGATTGCCCACGACATGACGCGCTTGTGTACCGGACGCTTTGGCGGACCACGGCATGAAGCCCATAGCTAGAGCAATTGCGGCGACGATAACGGAAGTGCCAACGCCACGAGAAACTCGGCGGGCCGTCTTGTGCAGCAAGTGGCTAAACATATCTCCCCTTTTAATATAGTAAGCGCTACCAATCTGAAGCTGTTTAGCGCTGAACCACCAACTCATCGAAAAATCACGCCCGAATTTTCTGGGCCTGCGCAACCAAAGATCACCCAGGGTAGACAGGCATGTTGCTTACGTGGATCAGATGTTCTGCCGCATCCTGCTTAGGTAGGCTGTTTTTTGGCGCAAAGGCTACGAACGGTCGCCAGCGCAATGCGTTGCTAATTCTCCCTCATCACGGCCATTCCGGGATAGTTGACGTCAATGCGCTTGCGAATCACGTCATAGCAAACTGTAAAGCCGCAATGGCTAAGCTAAGCATGTGATGCATGCTGGTACCCGTGTCCTGTGGGCAACCTTGCGTGTTCACGTCGGGCCAACTGGTGAAACCGACGGGCTGGTCTACTTGCTTGCGTTGGCCGGTCTGAGAAGGTTTACCGCCCGATGGAGACACCTGTAGGTACATCCCCTTTTCGTCGTACAGCTGATATGGCTTATCGGCAAGCTTGGCCTGCTTGATGTCGAGGACGGTATGGGACATAGGGCATTCCTTCGCAAAGGACTGAGGCAATTTCTTGCATTACCCCAAGTCTGCTCTCACTGAGAGGATGGATTGCAATGGACGCCCCCCGGACTGATCCAGTCGATCGGGCAATAAAAAACCCGCCTAAGTGGCGGGTCTCTTTAGTCTTTTTGGTCTGTATTGGACCGTATCAGACTGCTTAATGGTGCCCAAGGGGGGACTCGAACCCCCACGACTTGCGTCGCTACCACCTCAAGGTAGTGCGTCTACCAATTCCGCCACCTGGGCAGGTGTCTTGCGTTTTTAGTGCTTGCTGGTCGATGCCGCCGCCGGGGCGGTGGCTGTCGGTACTTCGCCCTGCTGCGCCTTGGCCGGTGCCGGCTGCGCGGTCGGGACTTCCCCATTGGCCGGAGCGGCTGGCGCCGGGATGGCGGCCTGCGGCTGGGCCGGCACGACCGGGTGCGCATTCTGCGTCGCGGCGGGCTTGTTGCCAAGACTGCTCATTACGCCCAGGTCGTTGTTGGCGGCCTGCTGGCGCAGCGAGTTGCCGTTGTACTTGAGGTAAATGCCCATGCCGATGCTGAGCAGGAAGAACAGCGCGGCAAGTACGGCCGTGGAACGGGACAGGAAGTTGGCCGAACCGCGTGCGCCGAACACCGTTGCCGAGGCGCCGGCACCGAAGCCGGAACCCGCGTCGGCGCCTGCACCGCGCTGCATCAGGATCAGCACGATCATGGCCGCAGCGATCAGGATGTAGAACACACTGAAGATGACGAACATGGTGTCTCGCGTAGGATTCGATATGGCTCAGTGGGCGGCGTTGCAGATGGCCAGGAAGTCGGCCGCCACGAGCGCGGCGCCGCCGATCAAGCCACCATCCACGTCCGGCTGCGCAAAAAGCTCTGCAGCATTGGCCGCCTTGACGCTGCCGCCATAAAGCAGCCGGGTCAGACGGGCAATCATAGCATCCCCTTGGGCAAGTTGGCTACGGATGAATGCATGCACATCCTGTGCCTGCTGGGGGGTGGCGGTGCGCCCGGTGCCGATCGCCCAGACCGGCTCGTAAGCGACCACGGCGGTGTCGAAGCTGGCAATGCCGTTGAGGGCCAGCACGGCCTGCAGCTGGCGGCCGATGACGGCCTCGGTTTCGCCGGCCTCGCGCTGCGCCAGGGTTTCGCCCAGGCAGAGGATCGGGGTAAGCCCGGCGGCGCGGGCGGCGGCGAATTTGCGTGCGACCAGCTCGCTGCTTTCACCGTGGTATTGGCGGCGCTCGGAGTGCCCCACCAGGGTCCATCGGGCGCCGACATCGGCCACCATCGCGGCAGCCACTTCGCCGGTATAGGCCCCCTGCCCCTCGTGCTCGCTGACGTCCTGCGCGCCGAAGCCTATCCCCGAGCCGGCGTAGGCGGCGGCCAGGGGCTGCAAGTATGGAAACGGGGGAAACATCAGCACATCGATATCCGATGGCTTGCCTTGCGCGATTTCATGCACCAGGCCTTCCGCCATGGAACGGCTGCCGTGCATTTTCCAATTACCCGCCACGAGTTTTTTGCGCATAGCAGCACCCGCCCCAGAGAAAACGCGCAAGCTTAGCGACCCCGGCACAGCCCAGCAACGGCGTTTTTTCTGGGTAACTTGTCGGTGTTCAGCCGCCCTGCCGTGTAGGAAAACCGCCCGCCCTATTGTTAGCGTTAACCATTCGCACCGCATTGCAGACGAGCCATGCCGACGATCCGGCAAAACGCCCGGCTTGAAGAAATGGGGCAGTCACGTAGTGTGGTCACCATTCGCCACTGCCGCAGGGAAACCCCATCCATGACCCAGGCTCGTCCGCTCAGTTTGATCACCGGTGCCTCTGCCGGGATTGGCGCTGCCTTTGCCCGTGCCCTTGCCGCGCTCGGCCACGATGTAGTGCTGACGGCGCGCCGCACCGACCGCCTGGAGTTGCTGGCCACGGAACTGCGTGCGGCGCATGGCATCCAGGCGACCGTGCTGACTAACGACCTGGCCGACCCGCACGCCGTCGAACAGCTGTGCGCGGAACTGGATCGGCGCGGTCTGCAGGTGGATTGGCTGATCAACAACGCAGGCTACGGCGTGCCCGGACGTTTCGATGCGAACGCATGGGCCACGCATGCGGATTTCCTGCGCGTGCTGGTGACCGCGCCCACGGAACTGGCATGGCGCTTGATCGGCGCCATGCGCGAACGCGGCTACGGACGCATCGTCAACGTGGCGTCGTTGGCCGGGCATGTACCGGGTTCGGCGGGACACACGCTGTATGCGGCAAGTAAAAGCTTCTGGATTCGAACCAGCCAATCACTTGCCTTGGAAAACGCTGATAAGGGCGTGAATGTCTGTGCCCTGTGTCCGGGTTTTACCTGGTCGGAATTTCACGATGTCACGGGCACGCGAACACTGATGAACAAGTTGCCCAACTTCATGTGGCAAACAGCCGACGAAGTGGTAAAGGAAGGCATTGATGCCGTAGAACGTGGCGAAGCTGTGCGGGTCACGGGGCGTACCAATCGTTTCATCAAGACGGTATTTAAGCTCATGCCTGACAAGTTGGCATTGAAGATTTCGGCAAAGCAGTCCAAGCGATATCGGGCACAGGACAATCATTAAATATACGCTCAAATACCAGGCACGAACTTCGCCTAGCGTTACCAAGCCTCTTGACCCTGACGCAACGTCAGACCGTAGCTTGGCGATATTCGAAGCCAGTCGGGGAATAGCAAACAATGCGATTGAAGATAGGTGAACTGGCGCAACGTACAGGCCTGACCGTCCGTTCCCTGCACCACTACGACCACATTGGGTTGTTGAAACCGTCTGTGCGTTCGGATGCCGGCTATCGGTTATACACCCAAGAAGATATAGAGCGACTGTATCGCATCATCGCTTTGCGTCAGCTTGGACTGTCTCTGGCAGATATCGGCACCGCCCTGTCCGGCCCAGAAACGTCAATAAAAATCCTGATCAGCAAGCAGATTGGCGTGCTCGAAAAGACTATGGCACGCGATCGCATCCTGTATCACCAACTCTGCGAACTTCGTGATGAACTGGCAACCGGGCAGCCCATCGATCCATCCCGCTGGATGGATACATTGGAGCTATTCACCATGTACGAGCATTATTTTTCACCTGAAGAACTAAAAGAACTCCCGCTTTACAACAATCCCAGCGTTCAACCTGAATGGAATTCGCTGGTTCAACAAGTTCAAGCAGCCATCGACCGAGGGGCCAAACCCGGAGATGCTGACGTGGATTGGCTTGCATTCCAATGGATGCAGATGATTAGCCGGGATACCGGAGGAAATCCAGATTTTCTGATGCGCCTCCACACCATGAACAAGCAGGAACCAGAAATACGCCAGCGAACTGGCATCACGGAAGAACTCGAACACTTCGTCGAACGGGCTATTGTCCAAGCGCGACTGACCATCTTTGAACGCTATTTGTCGCCGGATGAAATGGTTCGCATGAGGGCAAATTACGGCAAACACATGTACGAATGGCCACCGTTGATTTCTGCCTTACTCAAGTCGAGAAACGCCGGCATATCTCCCGATGATCCCGAGGTTCGAAAACTTGCGCGCCGCTGGATGGAGCTCTTCACGGCATATGCGGGTGACGCCCCGACGACCCACAGTCGTATTCGGGAGGCTTATGCGAAGGAACCCCATCTTCGCAGTGGCTCTGCCGTCGATGAGAAACTATTCGCCTACGTAAGGTCATCTTTGGAAGGGATGACTCGATGAGAAAAAATCCACGTAGAAAACTATCTGAATAAACATTCGCTCGGGGGTTGGAAGCACCACCACCCCCCTGCACTTATAAGATCAATTAGAACAATCAGATAGGAATGCGTGGCACGCCCCCCAAAAGCCATAAAAGGCAAGGCGAACATGATCAAGTTCTCGCAGTCACTGGCGTTGAAAAACCAGGCCCATGGCGTGCACGTCTGCACACTGCGCCTCTCGGCGCGGCAATCGCATCGCTACCGCGCGCAGGATTGATCAACCACCGATCCAGCGCGCAAGCGCGAACGCGGCGGCGGAAGCGAGGCCGCCTACCAGCATGGTCTGCAATGCCCCGCGCAGCATGCCGATGCCGGTGAAGCGGCTTTTGGCCGCGCCAAACAAGCCCAGCGCGATCAATGTGCAAACCACCGATGCACGCAGCGCCGGCTGCAGGCCATCGATCAGCATGTACGGCGCCAGCGGCACCAGGCCGCCGACGATGTAGGCGCCGCCGATGGTGAGGGCGCTGCGCAGGGCGCGGCCGGGTTCGGGTTTTTCCAGGCCCAGTTCAAAGCGCATCATGAAATCCACCCAGGCATCGTGGTTCTGGTGGAAGTGTGCGAGCACCGGTTTGCATGCTTCGCGGTCGAGGCCGTACTGGGCGAAGATCTGCACGATCTCGCGTTCTTCCTCGCGTGCCAGCTCGCGCACCTCGCGCACTTCGCGGCGGCGCTCGGCATCGTAGTGATCGGCATCGCCGCGCGCGGCAAGGTAGCCGCCAAGGCCCATGGCGATGGCGCCGGCGGCGATTTCCGCCACGCCCGCCACCACCACGACACGGCTGGCGACAGCGGCACCGGAGAGGCCGGCGGCGAGCGCGAACGGCACCGTGAGGCCGTCAGCCATGCCGATGACCAGGTCGCGGACGACATCGGAAGCGGTGAAGTGCCGTTCGGTGTGATGGTGATGATGCTTGGCAGACATGGCGATTCCTTGCGGTGCACGCAACTTTAGCCGCACGCGGCGAAGGGTGCGGCAATGAGACGTACACGTATTGGCTTTTGCGATGCGGTGGTTACGGTGATGCGCCCGGGCGCGGCCGGCATGAAAGCGGGAGCGGCGGTCGCGTCGCGCCGAAGCGGCTTTTCGGGAAGATGGCCCCTCACCCCAGCGCTCTCCTTGAAGCGCAGAGGGCGTGTGTGAGAAGGCGATGGAAGGGGCGTTCGGCAAGACGCCCCTCGCCCCAACCCTCTCCCCCAAAGGCGAGAGGGCGACCATCGCGTCAGATCAGTTTGATTTCGCGCAGGCGTTGCATGAGGTAGTCGTGGGAGCTGATCGCGGTGTCGTAGCGGCGCGGGTTGTCGGGCGAAATGCACTGCGGCAGCGGATCGAGCATCACGTCGGGATTGGGATGCAGGAAGTAAGGCACCGAATAGCGCGGCTTGCGCGCGTTGGCGTTCTGCGGGTTCACCACGCGATGGGTGGTGGACGGATAAACGTGGTTGGTCAGGCGTTGCAGCATGTCGCCGATGTTTACCACGATGGCATCACCTTCGGTGGTGATCGGCAGCCAGTTGCCCTCGCGCGTGAGCACTTCCAGGCCTTCGGCGCTGGCGCCGACCAGCAGGGTGATGAAGTTGATGTCCTCATGCGCGCCGGCACGCACGTTTGGCAGGTTTTCCTCGGCGATGGGCGGGTAATGGATCGGGCGCAGGATGGAGTTGCCCTGGTCGATCTTGTCCTCGAAGTAGGTTTCCGGCAGGTCGATGTGCAGTGCCAGCGCGCGCAGCACGCGGCTGCCCAGGTGATCGAGCGCCTCGAACAGCTCGTAGCCCAACGCGTGGAAGCCGGGTACTTCGGCCGGCCAGATGTTGGGCGGCATCACGTCGGCGAAACGGGAGTCGCGGTCGATCTCGCGGCCGATGTGCCAGAACTCTTTCAGGTCCGGATAGCGGCTGTCCTTGGCCGTTTCGATCTTGAACGGGGTGTAGCCGCGCGCGCCGCCGGTCCCGGGCACGTGGTACTTCATCTTGGTTTCGGTGGGCAGCGCGAAGAAGCGCTGGAAGGCGTCGTAGGCGCCATCGATCAATGCCGGGGTGATGCCGTGGCCGCTGATGCAGCAGAAACCGAACTCGCGGTACGCCGCGCCCAGTTCGGCGACAAAAGCCGCGCGATCGGTGTCGTAACGGCGTATGTCGAGGGTCGGAACCTTCTTGATGGATGTGTCCATGATGTTTTCCACAGGTTGGCGTGCGGTCGATTTGTGTTCCGCCACCGCAGGGGCGGTGCACGTCGGGCCTGTTCCTTGGCGACCTGGGTGTGGAGCCGGCGCCGGTTAAGGCCGGCCAGCCCCACTTGGTTCACGAGCGTTCGGCTGAGGATTTTACGACGTCGGCGAGGCGCTGGGCCAATACCCTGACTTCGGCCGCGTCGGCGGCCTCCACGGTGACGCGTACCAACGGTTCGGTGCCCGAGGCGCGCAGCACCACGCGGCCGCGGCCGCGCAAGGCCTGCTCGGCCTCGGCCAGCGCCTGGCGTACGGCGTCGGTACCAAGCGCCTCGCGGGCGCCATCGGCGCGGACGTTGATCATCACCTGGGGCATCTTGTGCAGGCCCCGGCGCGCGCCAGCCAGGTCCTGTTCCAGGGATTTGAGCGCTTCGAGCACCGCAAGCGCGGCCACGATGCCGTCGCCGGTGGTGGCGCGATCCAGGCACAGCACGTGGCCGGAGGTTTCGCCGCCCAGCACGCCGTCGTGTTCTTTGAGTTTTTGCAGCACGAAGCGGTCGCCCACGTTGGCGCGGATCAGTTCGATGCCCTGCTCGCCCAGTGCCTGCTGCAAACCGAAGTTGCTCATCGAGGTGCCGACCACCGGCCCCTTGAGCACGCCGCGCGCGTGCCAGCTGCGCGCCAGCACGTAGAGGATGTCGTCGCCGTCGCCCAGCTCGCCGTTACGGTCGACCATCTGCACGCGATCGCCATCGCCATCGAAGGCGAAGCCGATATCGGCCTGCTGCTCCATCACGGCGCGTTGAAGCGCCTGCGGATGCATCGAGCCGACGTCACGGTTGATGTTGAAGCCATCGGGACGGTCGCCGATGACGAACACATCCGCGCCAAGTTCGCCGAATACTTTCGGGGCCACCTGATAAGTGGCCCCGTGCGCGCAGTCGAGCACGACTTTCATGCCGGCCAGGCTGAAATCTTCCGGCACGGTGGATTTGCAGAATTCGGCGTAGCGCGTAACCGCATCGGTGACGCGCACGACCTTGCCGAGGTTTTCCGAATCGACGGTGGTGAACTGGGCATCAGCCTCGCGTTCGATGGCCTCTTCGATTTCGTCGGAAAGTTTTTCGCCATGCGCGGAGAAAAACTTGATGCCGTTGTCGTGATGCGGATTGTGCGAAGCGCTGATCACGACGCCGGCATCGGCGCGCAGGCTGCGCGTGAGATAGGCGACGGCGGGCGTGGGCATGGGCCCGAGCAGGCGCACGTCGGCGCCGGCGGCGGCCAGGCCCGCTTCCAGTGCCGATTCGAACATGTAGCCGGACACGCGCGTGTCCTTGCCGATCAACACCAGCGGACGGCCCGCGGATTTCTTGCGCTGACGCAGCACCACGCCCAGCGCTCGCCCGAGGCGCAGCATGAAATCGGCACTGATCGGCCACTGCCCGACGCGGCCGCGGATGCCATCGGTACCGAAGTATTTGCGTTGGTTCATGGAAAGTCCTGCGTCAAAGCCATTTTTACTCCTTCCCCTGCTCGCCGGGGAAGGTCGCAGAGGGGTAACCCCATCGTGCCCAAAAGCCTGTGAAGAGCTTTACCCCCTCCTAGTGGGCCGTTGCAAGCAGCGGCAGGCGATAAGGCCTGCGCAACGGTAGAAGATGAAGTGCCGCGTATTCAGTCGTCGTCGGGCCAGCGCGGCGCCTTGGGCGTATCGCGCCGCTCGGGCTTGTCGCCCGCTTGCACGGCATGCCACACCTTCAGGGCATCCACGGTGGCGGCAACGTCGTGGACGCGCACCATGCGCGCCCCGCGCTGAACCGCGATCAACGCGGCGGCCACGGAGCCCGCGGCACGCTCGGCCGGCTCCTTGCGGCCGGTAAGCGTGCCGATCATCGACTTGCGTGACAGGCCCACGTACACGCCGCTGCCCAGATCGGCGAAACGCTCCAGCCGACGCAACAGCGCGAGGTTGTGTTCCAGGTCTTTGCCAAAGCCAAAACCGGGGTCGACCACCACCTTGCGCCGGTCGATGCCGGCCAGCTCGCAGGCAAACAGGCGATCGGTGAGAAAACGATGCACTTCGCCGACCACGTCTTCGTAATGCGGCGCATCCTGCATGCTGCGCGGCTCGCCCTGCATGTGCATCAGGCAGACCGGCACGCGCAGGTCCGCCGCCGCATCCAGCGCGCCGTCGCGACGCAGTGCGTAGACATCGTTGATCATGCCCGCACCGGCAGCCACCGCCGCGCGCATTACTTCCGGCTTGGAGGTGTCGATGGCGATGGGCAGCGAGATTCGCGCTGCCAGTTGCTCGATCACCGGCAACACGCGGCGCAGTTCGTCTTCGACGGACACATCCGCAGCGCCTGGCCGGGTGGATTCGCCGCCGATATCGAGCATGTCCGCGCCCTCTTCCACCAGGCGCACGCCGTGTGCCACGGCGGCGTCGAGATCGGCGAACTGGCCGCCGTCGGAAAACGAATCGGGCGTGACGTTGACGATGCCGACCACGCGCGGACGATCCAGCGTCAGCGCACGGCCGTTGCAATCGAGTACGGTGGCAAACAGATCCGTCGACATGCCGCCTTACTCCGCACCGCCCAGTGGGCCCATGTAGCGCCGGTAATAGCGCAGCTCGTCGATGGAGTCACGAATGTCCGACAAGGCCGTATGCGCCGACTCCTTGCTGAAGCCGCGGCCGATCATCGGTGCCCAGCGCCGCGCCAGCTCCTTGAGGGTGGACACGTCGAGGTTGCGGTAGTGGAAAAACCGTTCCAGCTGCGGCATCTGCCGGTGCAGGAAGCGGCGGTCCTGGCAGATGGAGTTGCCGCACATGGGCGACTTGCCCGGTATCACCCAGGGCTTGAGGAATTCCAGCGTGGCCCGTTCCGCATGGGCGTGGTCCACGGTGGAATCGACCACCTGGTCCCACAGGCCCGAACGGCGATGCTGATTGCGGTTCCAGGCGTCCATCGCCTCCAGCCGTTGCACCTCGTGGCGGATGGCGAAAACCGGCCCCTCGGCCAGGATGGCGAGGTCCTTGTCGGTGACGATGGTGGCTATTTCGAGGACCGAATCGTTGTCGGTGTCCAGACCGGTCATCTCCAGGTCGATCCAGATGAGGTTGTCTTCGTTGACTTGGCTCATGCGCCCTCCGTTGGACCAGTTTAACAGCTCATCATGCGATGATCCGGTGATGCAGACCCTCTTCTGGCACGACTACGAAACCTTCGGCACGGACAGCCGCCGCGACCGGCCGATCCAGTTCGCCGGTATCCGCACCAACATGGAGCTGGAAATCGTGGACGAGCCGGTGATGTTCTTCGCTCGGCCGCCGCGCGAGATGCCCCCTTCCCCGGAGTCCTGCCTGATCACCGGGATCACCCCCCAGCAGGCCGAAAGCGAGGGTATCGGCGAAGCGGACTTCGCCGCACGCGTGCACGAGCAACTGGCCGCCCCGGGCACCTGCGGCGTAGGCTACAACTCCTTGCGCTTCGACGATGAATTCACCCGGCAGCTGCTGTATCGCAATTTCTACGAACCGTATGCACGAGAGTGGGAAAACGGCAATTCGCGCTGGGACCTGATCGACCTGGTGCGCATGTGCGCGGCGCTGCGCCCCGAGGGCATCGTGTGGCCCACGCGCGAGGACGGCATGCCCAGCTTCAAGCTGGAGCATCTGGCCCAGGCCAACCATCTGCGGCAGGAACGCGCCCACGATGCCTTGTCCGACGTGCATGCGCTGATCGACCTGGCGCGCCTGATCCGGGTGCGCCAGCCACGCTTGTGGGATTGGCATTACGGGCTGCGGCGCAAGCAGCGCGTGTTCGAGTTGCTGGACGTGGCCAACATGACGCCGCTGGTGCATGTTTCCTCGCGCTACCCCGCCAGCCGCCACTGCCTGGCGGTGATCGTGCCGCTGGCCGTGCATCCCAGCCGCACCGGCGAAATCATCGTCTACGACCTGGCGCAGGACCCGGCGGATCTGCTCGCGCTGCCCGCCGATGAAATCGCCGACCGCATGTTCACCACGCGCGCCGATCTACCGGAAGACATCGAGCGCATACCTTTGCGCACCATTCACGCCAACCGCTCGCCGGCGCTGGCGCCGTTGTCGGCGCTCAAGGGCGTGGACATGCAACGGCTGCAACTGGACCTCGACCGCTGCCTTGCGCATGCCGACCGCTTGCGCGCCGCCAGCGGCTTGCGCGAAAAATTGCGCGAAGTGTTTGAGCACGCCAGCAGCCCGCCGCCGCCGGAAGATCCGGAGTTGGCCTTGTACGGCGGCTTTCTGCCTGATGCGGACAAGCGATTGCTGCGCGACGTACGCGCCACGCCACCCGACCAGCTTGCGCAGCGCCGCTTCGACTTTCGCGACACGCGCTATCCGGAGCTGCTGTTTCGCTACCGCGCGCGCAACTGGCCCCAGACACTGACCCCGGAAGAACGCGAACGCTGGGAAACCTTCCGGCTGCATCGCCTCACTCGCCCCACCGCGCTCACCGCCATGACGCTGGCCGATTACTTCGCCCGCCTGTCCGAGCTGCGCCACGATCCGGCGCACGCAGAAAAACACCAGCTGCTCGACCGGCTGCAGGCCTGGGGCGAGCAACTAGCCATCGAAGCCGGCATTACCGCCTGATCCACGGAACCATCGACACCATGCCACGCACTTATTTCACGCCCGCCACCTTCCGTTTTCTTCGCGCCTTGAATCGCAACAACAATCGCGAGTGGTTTCTTGCGCACAAAACCGATTACGAAAAAGACGTGCGCGATCCGTTCCTGCAACTGATTACCGATCTGCAGGCGCCACTGGCCAAGATCAGCAAGCATTACCGCGCCGATCCGCGCACGAACGGCGGCTCGCTATTTCGCATCTACCGCGACACGCGCTTCTCGGGCGACAAGGACCCGTACAAGCCCTGGGCCGGTGCGCGCTTCTTTCACGAACGCCGGCATGAAATTCCCGCACCTTCCTTTTACCTGCATGTGCAGCCGGGCGATTGCTTCGTCGGCGGCGGCATGTGGCATCCGCAAGCCGATGCCTTGAAGCGGATTCGCGCTTTCATCGCCGACAATCCGGCTGCGTGGAAGCGCGCCACGCAAAGCAAGGCGTTCCGCGATCATTTCGAGTTCTGGGGCGAATCGCTGACACGGCCACCGCGCGGGTTCGATCCGGAGCACGAGCTGATCGAGGATTTGAAGCGCAAGGATTTCGCGGCGGGCGAAGCGTTTGAGGAGGCCATGGCGTGCTCGGCGGAGCTGTTGCCGCATGTAGTGGAGCGCTTCAAGCGGGTGGCGCCGATGATCGATTACCTGTGTGCTTCACAGGAGTTGGATTTTTAGGATCGCCGCCGAATACAGGCCACCGCGGGAATGACGGCCGAGGGACACAAGCGCTTTCGTTTGGCATAAAAAAGCCCGCTTTCGCGGGCTTTTCTCAACCTCAGGCTTCCGGCCGCATGTACGGAAACAACAACACATCGCGTATCGACGACGAACCGGTCAACAACATCACCAGTCGATCGATGCCGATACCCAGGCCGCCGGTCGGCGGCAAGCCCACTTCCAGGGCACGGATATAGTCCGCGTCGAAGTGCATTGCCTCGTCGTCGCCCGAATCCTTGGCATCCACCTGCGCCTGGAAACGCGCGGCCTGGTCTTCCGGATCGTTCAATTCGGAGAAGCCGTTGGCGATCTCCTTGCCGTTGATGAACAGCTCGAAGCGATCGGTGATGCCCTTGTCGACATCGTTCTCGCGCGCCAGCGGCGACACCTCCACCGGATGGTCGATGATGAAGGTGGGCTGCACCAGCGTGTGCTCGACCGTTTTCTCGAAGATTTCCAGTAGCAGCTTGCCCCAGCCGTAACCCGGCTTGACCTGCACGCCCAGCCGCTTGGCATGGGCAGCCATCGCGTCGCGGTCACGCAGTTCCTCGCGCTTGATCTCGGGGTTGAGCTCAAGCACGGCATCTTCCATGCGCCAGCGGCGGAACGCGGGACCCACATCGATATCGGCGCCTTCCCAGCTGAGCTGAGTGGTGCCCAGCACCACTTGCGCCGTGTCGCGGATCACGGACTCGGTGAGGTCCATGATCTCGTGATACGTGGCGTAGGCCTGGTACAGCTCCAGCATGGTGAACTCGGGGTTGTGCCGGGTGGACACGCCCTCGTTGCGGAAATTGCGGTTGATCTCGTACACGCGATCGAAGCCGCCCACGACCAGGCGCTTCAAATACAGCTCCGGCGCCACGCGCAGGAACAGGTCGATGTCCAGCGCGTTGTGATGGGTAATGAACGGTCGCGCCGTGGCGCCGCCGGGGATGATATGCATCATCGGCGTTTCCACTTCCATGAAACGGCGCGGCTCCGCTTCCAGCCATTGGCGCATGTAGCCGATGATCTTCGAGCGCAGCGCGAAAGTGCGGCGCGCTTCCTCGGTGACGATCAAATCGACGTAACGCTGGCGATAGCGCTGCTCCACGTCGGCCAGGCCATGCCACTTGTCGGGCAGCGGGCGCAGGCTCTTGGTCAGCAGGCGCAAGGCATGCACCTTTACCGACAGCTCGCCGGTCTTGGTGCGCATCAGCACGCCTTCGGCGCCGACGATGTCGCCCACATCCCAGCCCTTGAAGGCCTTGTAGGTATCCTCGCCGACCGTGCCCTGGTGGATGAACAGCTGGATACGCCCGCTGAAATCCTGCATCTGCACGAACGCTACCTTGCCCTGGTCGCGCTTGAGCATGATGCGGCCGGCCACTTTCACATGGCGCCCCAGCGCTTCGATGGCTTCGGCGGTATGCGCATCCTTGTCAGCGAATTCCGCCTGCAGGTCGCCGGCGAAAGCATCGACCTTGAAGTCGTTCGGAAAGGCGATGCCGGTGTCGCGCAGCGCGCGCAGCTTTTCGCGGCGTTCGGCAATCAGCTTGTTTTCGTCGGTGGTTTCAGTCATGGATGGTCCGTGTTGTCCCGACGCCCGCGCGGGGCGCCGAATGCTTCTTTAATGTGTCGATGGCTACACCAGCGCAGCGCGGCTTGCTTGCGATAACCAACGTGCCGTCAGTGGCTTTTGTGAAACACCTGCTTGACCGCATGCGTAGTCGCGTTCCAGCCCTCGCGCGCGCCATGCGCAATGCCGTGGCCTACATCCGCCGCGCCGTGCCCGATCGACTTTGCCACATGGGCCGTTCCGTGGCCGACGGTCCTGGCTGCCTGCGCGGTGCCGTGGCCGATGTCGCGTGCTCCGTTGCCGATCCCGTGGCCGACGGTTTTCGCATCCTGCTTCATGTCCTGGCCGAAGCCCCCAGGCGCGGCGCTCGCCGTGCGCGCCGACAACGCCAGCAGCGCACAGGCTAGCAGCATGCCGGCGGCCTTCGCACCGGTCATGCAGCGGCTCCGCGGGCATCGATCAGGCGCATCGGTCCATCATGCGTCGACGCGCTTGGCGCCGGCGTCCAGGCCGGATTTGAGGCTGGCTTCGACGAACTCGTCCAGGTCGCCGTCCAGCACTTTCTGCGTATCGGTGCGTTCGATGCCGGTGCGCAGGTCCTTGATGCGGCTCTGGTCCAGCACGTAATTGCGGATCTGGCTGCCCCAGCCGATGTCCGATTTGGTCGCTTCCAACGCGTTTTTCTCGGCGTTGCGCTTTTGCATCTCGATTTCGTACAGCTTGGCGGCCAGCATTTTCATCGCGCGGTCGCGGTTGGCGTGCTGGCTGCGCTCGGTCTGGCAAGCCACCACCACGCCGCTGGGCATGTGCGTGATGCGCACGGCCGATTCGGTCTTGTTGACGTGCTGGCCGCCGGCGCCGGACGAGCGGTAGACGTCGGTCTTGAGGTCGGCCGGGTTGATCTCGATGTCGATGTCGTCGTCCACTTCGGGCGAGACGAATACCGAGGTGAAGCTGGTGTGGCGGCGGTTGTCCGAATCGAACGGGCTCTTGCGCACCAGGCGATGCACGCCGATTTCGGTTTTCAGCCAGCCGTAGGCGTAATCGCCTTCCACGCGGAACGTGGCGGACTTGATGCCGGCAACTTCGCCTGCGCTCACTTCCATCAACTCGGTTTTCCAGCCGCGCCACTCGCACCAGCGCAGGTACATGCGCAGCAGCATTTCGGCCCAGTCCTGCGCCTCGGTGCCGCCGGCACCGGCCTGGATGTCGACGAAGGCATTGGCCGAGTCCATCTTGCCGGAGAACATGCGCTGGAATTCCAGCTTGCCGACCTGCCCTTCGAGCTGGCCCACGTCGGCGACGACGGATTGGACGGTGGCGTCGTCGCCATCGGCGGCGGCCATCTCCAGCAGTTCGCCGGCGTCGTCCAGACCGGCGGTGATGCGGTCGATGCCGCTGACGATGGTGTCCAGGCGGGCGCGTTCGCGGCCCAGTTCCTGTGCGCGCGGCGGATCGTCCCAGACGTTGGGGCTTTCCAGTTCGCGGCTTACTTCTTCCAGGCGCTCACGCTTGGTGGCGTAGTCAAAGATACCCCCTAAGCGATTCGATGCGGCCCTTGAGGTCCGCGATCTGCGCGAGGATCGGATTGGTTTCGATCATGAGGTGGAGCCTGAAGGTGGTGCGCCATGGCGGCGCGAATCAATAGTTTATGGTAACAAATCCGCCGCTGGGGGCCTAGGCGATGGCACCGGAGCCTGATCCGCACAGGCAGCCGCGCCCACCGCCGCGCGCCCTTCCCGCATCGATTGGCCATAGCCTGGCACTGCAAGCGATCTTATTGCACACCCCCTATCGCCTACCTACACTCCGCCCCGGCACTGACGCAAACCTTATGCGCTACAAGGAGCTGTTCCGTGAAATTCCCATTCGCGACTTCGGCTGTTTTGTTCGCTGCCTTCATCGCCTGTGCCGCCTCGGCGCAATCGTCGATCACGGACGGGAGCGGTACCGGCGCTGTCTCCAGTGACACTATCAAGACCATCGTCACCGCGGTCGCCAAGGCCGACCTCGGGACGCTGGACGCGTTGCGCCAATCCTCCACCGACGACGCCACGCGACGGCTGGCGGCCATGGCCGCGGAACGCATCCAGGGCGACTTCGACAAATCGAGCGCGGACGCAGCGGTCTGCGCGAGAACGTACTTCGACAGCGCCGTGCAGACGGCCCTGTTCTGCGCGCGCTTTCGCATCGGCAACCTGCGCCTGGCCGGCCGGGAAAGCGACGCGGACCAGGCCGACCAGGACATGGTCAAGCGCTTCCAATCCAAACTGCCGGCGCAGCAGGCGCAAAACATCCAGAACGCCGCCTCGGCCTACGATGCCTTGCCGGTGCTCAGCGTGCAGCGCCCCGGTAACGGCTTTCGCATTCCCTTGCTCTACGCCGAGCACCTTGAACGCAACGGCGGCATCACCGAAACCAGCAAGCGCGACATCGCGGTAACCGCCAACGGGCAAACCGTAAACATGCGCTTCGCCACCGGCCCGGCTTATCTGCAACTGGATGAAGACACCGCCAGAAAACTGGGCGTGCGTATCCTCGATGCGCACGTCGCGGCCAGGACTGCGTTCAACGATAAGATCACGGCGCAGACCGGCGTGCTGGACAAGCTGAGCTTCGATGGCGTTACGGTAGAAAACGCTCCGGTCGTGGTCGTGCCCAGGACCGTGCCGACCATCGGCATCGGCATCATCAAATACCTGGGCGCGATGCGTATTACCAAGGACGCCATCATGGTCTACGGCCCCAACGATCCGCGCCCGGCCGGCAGCGATCCGATCCTGATCGGTAGCCGTATCAATGGCGGCAACATGCACATCGTTACCTCGCTGACGATCAACGGCGCGGCACACCTTACCGTGATCAACACCGCCGACCCGTTCTACCTTACCGGCAGCAAGGGCGCGATGGCGGATCTGGACACGCGCTTCGCCGGGCAATTGCAGCGGCGCAGCGCGAGCAACGTGAGGCACGGCGAAACGATCGACCGCACCCTGGCCGACGTGTTGATAGGCGGCCAGCCGATGCGGATGAAATTTGGCGTGCTTGCCGACGAGAACTCGCCCTGGAACTACCAGCTCGGGCGCAGCGCACTGCAGGATATGGACATCTATCTGGACTTCCAGCATCGCCGCCTGGCGCTGATCCCGCGCAGCGACATCCGCTGACGCACCAGGAGAGCCGGCCGCGCGGTGCAGCCAGCTCCCCTTGCAGAAACACCCCTCACACGGTTGCCTGCAGGGCGTGCGCGTGCACATCGCGGACAGCACGCCCGGAAGGATCGGCCATGGCCGCGAATGCGGGATCCCACGCCAGGGCCGCGGGCGAGGAGCAGGCAATCGACTTGCCGCCGGGCACCGTCGCGGCGCAGGCTTCGCCCGGAAAGTATTTTTCGAAGATGCGGCGATACAGGTAGGCCTCCTTGGTGGCCGGCGTGTTGAACGGATAACGTGATACCGCCGCCGCAAACTCGCGGTCGCTGATGGCCTGTTCGGCATGCGCTTTCAGTCCGTCGATCCAGCCATAGCCGACGCCATCGCTGAACTGCTCTTTCTGCCGCCACAGGATCGCTTCGGGCAACGCACCCTGGAAGGCTTCGCGCAGCACCGCTTTCTCGATGCGGCCCTTGCCGGCCATCTTATGCGTGGCATCCATGCTCATCGCCACTTCCAAGAAGTGCAGATCCAGGAACGGCACGCGCGCTTCCACACCCCAGGCCATCATCGATTTGTTGGCGCGCAGGCAGTCGTAGCTGTGCAGCGCATCGATCTTGAGTACGGTTTCTTCATGGAAGGCTTCGGCGGAGGGCGCCTTGTGGAAGTACAGATAGCCGCCGAAAATCTCATCCGAGCCCTCGCCCGAGAGCACCATCTTCACACCCATCGCCTTGATCCGACGTGCGAGCAGATACATCGGCGTGGAAGCGCGGATGGTGGTGACGTCGTAGGTTTCGATGTGCCGGATCACTTCCGGCAACGCATCCAGCCCTTCCCAGAAGGTGTAGACGAAGCCGTGATGCACGGTTCCCAGCGCATCGGCCACTACTTTCGCCGCCGCCAGATCGGGCGAACCGGCAAGGCCGATGGCGAAGGAATGCAGGCGCGGCCACCAGGCTTCGCTGCGGTCGTCATCCTCGATGCGCTCGCGTGCATAGCGTGCGGCGCACGCGGCCACCAGCGAGGAATCCAGGCCGCCGGACAGCAGCACACCGTACGGAACGTCAGTCATCAGCTGGCGGTGCACAGCCTGTTCGAACGCCTCACGCAGTCCGCCCGGCGTAAGCGATTTATCTTTGGTCGCCGCGTAATCGCGCCATGGACGGCTGTAGTAGCGCTGCAACTGACCGGTGGCGCTATCGTAGACATGCCCCGGCGGAAACGGCGCGACATCGGCGCAAATGCCTACCAGCGCCTTCATTTCCGAGGCCACGCACAATCTGCCGTGTGCATCATGGCCCCAGTACAGCGGGCACACGCCGATGGGGTCGCGCGCGATGAGATAGCGCTGGGCATCGCCGTCCCACAACGCGAAAGCGAAAATGCCGTTGAGCTTGCCCAGAAAATCGGCGCCGTGGTCGGCGTAGAGCGCGTTGATCACTTCGCAATCGGAGCCGGTGGTGAAGTCGTAGCCGCTCTTCGCGCGCAGCTCGCGATGGTTGTAGATCTCACCGTTCACCGCCAGCGCCAGCTTGCCGTCACGCGAACGCAAAGGCTGCGCGCCGCTGGCGGGGTCTACGATGGCCAAGCGCTCGTGCACCAGGATCACCCCGGCGTCCACGAACACCCCGCTCCAATCGGGCCCGCGATGGCGCTGGCGCTGCGACAGTTCCAGGGCCAGTAGGCGCAAGGCAGCGAGGTCGTCGCCCGGTTGCAGATCGAACATTCCGAAGATGGCGCACATGACACATTTCCTTTGCTTGGGTGGGTAAGGCGTAAAAACAAAAGGGCCCGCACTTGGCGGGCCCTTTTGCGTGTGTGTTTGGTCTCTTGCTGCTACACGCCGGCCCACCCGTGATGACGGGTATTGTTATTGGCGTTGTTATTGAGGCCGTTCGCAGCCACGCGCACCTGCGCCGGCAAGGCGGCGATCAAGGCGGGATGGCTAGTGCAGGAGGCGTTCATGACCCGACTACAGCACAAGGCTAGGCGGCGCGCAAGCTGTAACAGCTCCGAAACAGCATCCAGAACGTGCTTTTGCCAGAGCCATAGCGCGCCCGGCGCTGCCCTGCGCCCGCTAAAGGCTGCTCAGATCTGGGCGACCCAATGCAACGCGTCGTCCAGTTCGCTGTTGCCGAACAGCTTGAACTGCGTGGGCATGGCAAAGCCGAACATGCTGGACATCACGCGTACCCAGCCCACGTCGGTAACCAGGGCGGTGCGCTCCCAGCCGGAAATGTGACGAAAGCCGAGCTTGACGTCGTCCCACATCGCGCCGGGCGCAAAGCCAACAAAGTCCTCGCCCAGGTGGATCAGGATGCGTAGCCGGCGGTTGAGGGCGAAGGCCGCCTCGATATCGGGCACCATCACGCTTTCATAGTCGCTGGCGGTGACCATACCGTGCATGCGGAAGCCAAGGATGCCGGCGGGAAGGCTGGGAATCTGTTCGATCATGATGGCGCTCCTGCATGCTCGCTGCCCGGCTCTATCCAAGCGCCATTTGCGCCGCCGCACAAGCGCCGGAGTGTGAACGGGCACGGTACCGGCCGGGAAAGCGGATCAGGCCGGCTCGATGTGACGCAGCAGCAGGCGCGGCGATTCACGCCCTTGCCAGTCGTTGATGGTCAGCTCGTAGGCCGCGCGCAGCATGGCGGGCGGCGGCTGGCCGTGGTAGCCGTTGAACATCACCGCATCGTGTAGCGTATCGTCGCGCGGATCGCGCAGGCTCAGGCGCAGATGACGCTCGCCCATCGGGCGCCAGCTGAAGCATTCGAAGCGGTTGTCGAACACCGGCTCGGGAAACGCCTGCCCCCACGGGCCGGCAAAACGCAGGGTGCGTGCCAGGTCCAGGGTGAACATGCCGGCGGGCAGCTCGCCATCGGTGTAGAGCACGGCCTGAAGTTGTTCCTCGTTCAACCATTCGCGCGCCACCGCGTCGAACGCGGCGGCAAAACGCGCATAGCCGGCCGCCTTGAGGCTGAGCCCGGCGGCCATCGCATGGCCGCCGAAGCGCTCGATCAGGCCGGGATGGCGCGCATCGACGGCGGCCAGCGCGTCGCGTACGTGGAATCCGGCGATGGAGCGCGCGGAGCCACGCAACAGCTCGGGCTCATCCTCGCTTGCCGGGGCGAACGCGATCACCGGACGATGCAAGCGCTCCTTCAACTTGGACGCCACCAGGCCTACCACGCCGGCATGCCAGCCCGGCTCGAACAGGCAGACGCCGACCGATTGCGTATCGATGCCCGCGGCACCGGCGACCATCGCTTCGGCCTCGGCCACCATCGTCGCCTGCAGGTCGCGCCGTTCCTGGTTGATCGAGCTTAGCTGCTCGGCGTAACGGCGCGCCTGCAACAGATCGTCCGTGAGCAGGCTTTCCACGCCCAGGCGCATGTCTTCCAGGCGGCCGGCGGCATTCAGGCGTGGACCGACCGCATAACCGAGGTCGCTGGTGCACAGCGCCCAGACGCTGCGCTGGCTCGCTTCGATCAAGGCGGTAATCCCCGCGCAGGCGCGCTGGCTGCGTATGCGCTTCATGCCCGCTTCGACCAGCACGCGGTTGTTGAAATCCAGCGGCACCAGATCGGCGACCGTACCCAGCGCCACCAGATCCAGCAGCGTGGACAGATCCGGCTCCGCGTCCGCCGCAAAGCGTCCCTGCTCTCTCAAATGTGCGCGCAGCGCCAGCAGCACGTAAAACATCACACCCACGCCGGCCAGCGCCTTGCTGGGAAAACCGTCGCCGTGCACGTTGGGATTGACGATGGCGTCGGCCGCCGGCAACCGCTCGCCGGGCAAGTGATGATCGGTCACGATCACGCGCATGCCGCGTGCCTGCGCCGCCGCCACGCCGGCCACGCTGGCGATGCCGTTGTCGACGGTGACGACCAGTTGCGCGTGTGCGGGCAGCGAAGCGACCAGTTCCGGGGTGAGGCCGTAACCGTGCACGAAACGGTTAGGCACCACGTAATCCACACGGCGCGCGCCGAGCATGCGCAAGCCGCGCACGGCCACGGCGGTGCCGGTGGCACCATCGCAGTCGTAATCGCCGGCGATGATGATCGATGCATCGTCGGCCAGCGCCTGCCCCAGCAGCGCCACGGCCTCGCGCATGCCGCCCAGTTGCCGCGGCGGCAACAGGCGCGTCAGGCGATGCTCGGCGTGCTCAGGCCCAAACACGCCCCGTGCGGCGTAGACGCGCTGCAAGATGGCCGGTACCGCGTCGCTCCATCCAGCCGGCTCGCCCAGCAACGGCCGCCGTTGCAAGCGAATGCTGCTCATGGCGCGTTTCGCCGCCACAAACGCAGGCGATGCCAGGGACGATGCAGCCAGCGTTCGCCGCTGGCGAAAGCCAGCATGACCTGTTTTCGGCTGCACAAAGCCTGCAGCGACGGCAGCCACTGCCGCGCCACGTCGTCGGCGCTCTGATCCTGCAGGTCGACCAGCCAGCCCGCCTCGACCGTCGCGATCGACGGCGCGCTGCGATGCTGCATGGCGATCCCCGCACGACGCGCCAGCGCGAGCAACAGCAAGTCTTCGCCAATGACGCCTTCGAGCGTGGCCGTAACGTTAGAAGGCAACGCACCACCGCCCCAGAACCACACGCTGTTGATGGGCGGCAAGCCGCGCAGGCGCCGTTCGGCATTGACCGGATGCTGGTGCAACACCACTTGCGCGTCGTTGAACAGCGCCCGCCAGCGGCGTGCATGCAATCCGTGCGGAAGATGTTCGTAGAGATCTTCGCCCAGTGCCTGCTCCGGCGCTGCGAAGTCGGGCAGCGTGTCCGACGAGGGAAGACGAAGGTGCCAGCGATCCGGCGCGGAAACCTCCAGGCTCATGTCGGCTTCGGCGAAGATCGGTTTCAAGGGCTCGGCAAGCGAGCGCGCTTCATCCATGCTCAACGGCAGCTGGCCGCAGGCGAGCAAGCGTGCGCCGCTGAGGTCGGGCTGCACCCAGGCCGGATCGGCACTAAGCCATGCGGCGGCTTGCGCCGCATCACCGGCCAGATGATCGCGCGTGAGCGCCGCCGCGGGTAGCCCATGGCCGCAGTCGAAGTACGCGGCCAGGCCGCCCAGATAACCTTTTGCGCCCTCACCCATGCGATCGGCACGACCCAGCAACGCACGCAGGGGGTGCGAGGGCTCGAAACGCTGCAAATGGGGCAGCCAGCACTCCACGTGTCGCATCGACATATCCGCCATGGCTCAGGCTTCGAGCTGTTCGTACAGTTCAAGCCACTCCGCTTCCAGCGTTTCTTTCTCCTTGCGCAATTGGGTCTGGCGCAGACCAAGCTTCATCAGTTCCGCGGTGGAGCCGTTGTAGGTTTGCGGATCGGCCAGTTTCTGTTCGAGCGCGGTGAGATCCTGATCGATCGCCGCCACGCGCGCTTCGATTTTTTTCACGCGCTGACGCGCGGCTTTTTCGTTTTCGCGCTGGGCCGCCGCGGCGCGGCGCCGATCCGCCGCCGATTCGACCGGCACGGCCTGGGCGCTGACGTTTTTCTTCGGCGCATTGCCGCGCGCGCGTAGCCAGCGCGCATAATCGTCGAGATCGCCGTCGAACAGTTCGGCGTTGCCGTCGGCGACACGCCAGAAACTATCGCAGACCATACCCAGCAGATGGCGATCGTGCGAGACCAGCACCAGCGCGCCATCGAAATCGGCCAGCGCGTCGGCCAGCGCTTCGCGCATGTCCAAGTCCAGATGGTTGGTCGGTTCGTCAAGCAACAGCAGGTTTGGCTTGTCCCATGCAATCAGCGCGAGTGCAAGGCGCGCCCGCTCGCCGCCGGAAAAACCATCCACCGATTCAAACGCGCGGTCGCCGGCGAAATTCCAGCCGCCGAGAAAATCGCGCAGCATCTGTGCGGCGACGCCGGGCGCCTTGTCCTGCAGATGATCGAAGGGGCTGGCGCCTTCGCGCAGGCTTTCCACCGTGTGCTGCGCGAAGTAGCCAATTTTCAGGTCCTTGTGCGCCTTGCGCTCGCCCCCCAGCGGCGGGAGTTCGCCGACCAAGGTTTTCACCAGCGTGGATTTGCCCGCGCCGTTGGGCCCAAGCAGGCCGATGCGCTCGCCCGCCTCCAGGCGGAAACGGACGTCCTGAAGAATGGTGGCGGGCGGTTGCCCGGCCTCGCCCGCATAACCGGCGGCAACGTCTTCCAACTGCAGCATCGAATCGGGCAGGCGATCGGGTACCGCGAACTGGAAGTGGAAGGCCCGTTCCGCCCGCACCGCTTCGGTGCCGGCCATCTTTTCCAGCCGCTTCATGCGCGACTGCGCCTGCTTGGCCTTGCTGGCCTTGGCCTTGAAACGATCGATGAAAGATTGCAGGTGCGCACGCTCGGCCTGCTCGCGTTCATGGGCGATCTGCTGCAGGCGCAGTTGCTCGGCGCGTTGCAGTTCGAATGCGCTGTAGTTGCCGGCGTAAAGCTTGGCCCGGCCCTCGTTGAGGTGCAGCGTGTGAGTGATGACGCCGTCGAGGAATTCACGATCGTGCGAAATCACCAGCAGCGTGCCCTGGTAGCGACGCAGCCATTCTTCCAGCCACAGCACGGCATCGAGGTCGAGGTGGTTGGTGGGCTCGTCCAGCAGCAGCAATTCGGATGGCGCCATCAGCGCGCGCGCAAGGTTCAGGCGCACACGCCAGCCGCCGGAAAACTCGCACACGGCGCGCTCGTGGGTGTCGGCGCTGAAGCCCAGCCCGTGCAGCAAGCGGCCGGCCCGCGCCCGGGCGTCGTAGCCGTGCAGTTCCTCGATGCGATGATGCGCGCGCGCCATCGCCTCGGTGTCGCCGCGCGCCTGGGCGTCGAATTCGTCGCGCAGCGCCGTGGCCAGCTCGACGTCGCCGCCCATCACGTATTCGATGGCGGGATCCGGCAGCGCGGGGGTTTCCTGGGCCACCGAGGCCAGGCGCAGCCTGGCGGGCAGGTCCAGCTCGCCGCTGTCGGCCTCCAAGTGCCCTTGCAGGGCCGCGAACAGGCTCGATTTGCCGCAGCCGTTGCGGCCGACCACGCCCAGGCGCCAGCCGGACTGGATGACCAGGTCGATGTCCGAAAGCAGCAACCGGCTGCCGCGGCGCAGGGCGAAATGGCGAAACGCGATCATGGGTACTCGATGAAGATCCGGGGGGCCAGCGCCCGCAGCCGTGCATGATAGCGGCCAAGGCGCGCCCACGCCGAATGGCGCGGCGTCACATCTGCCCGTTTTGCTCGTGGCATGGCGCAAACAGTTCTGCTACAACGACGCGTCAACGCTTTACGCGGAGAGGGGACCCATGTTCAAGCACCGTACCAACCTGCCCTTGCTGGCCGCCATCGTGGTCGGCGCCGGCCTCGTCGCGGCCCAGGCCGCCCACGCCCAGGAAACCTTGACCCAGCGCGTGCAGGACGAAAAAAGCATGCATCTGCCGGCGCGCGGCTTGTCCATGGCGCAAGTGGAGAAGGCATACGGCGAGCCGCTGCGCAAGCTGTCTCCCCGTGGCGGCGATTCGTCCAGGCATCCCACGATCAACCGTTGGGAATATTCCAACTTCATCGTCTATTTCGAAAACACCCACGTGATCCACTCGGTGCTCAACACGCCGGCCGGCAATAACCGGAATCCCGCCGCGGTGAACTGATCGGCGGCGGCGCGGGGCGAGGGGGCGGCAGCTTCGCACCCGCCCCGTTACGGCCGGCTGCATCGCGATCTCGCTACTCGCCGCCCGCCCCTGCCTGTAAACTTGCGCATCTGTCGCGCCCGGCCCTGTTCCGGGCGCTTTCCCCCTGCGCGAGCGTCGTTCTCATGACCGATTCCAACTTGCGCCTGCCGGCCGAATGGGAGCCGCAGGCCGCCGTTCTGATTGCCTGGCCGCACGCCGGCACCGACTGGGCCGAACGGCTCGATGCGGTGGAATCCACGTACGTGGCGCTGGCCGCGGCGGTGACCCGCTTTGAGCCGTTGATCATCGTGGTGGCCGACGAAGCCCTTGAAGGTCACGTCGTTGCCAAACTGCAGCAAGCCGAGGCGGATCTCAAGCGCATCCGCTTCGTGCAACTGCCCTATGACGACACCTGGCTGCGCGATTCCGGCCCGATCACCCTGCGCGATGGCGACCGCTTCCAGCTCACCGATTTCCGCTTCACCGGCTGGGGCGGCAAGTTCGGCGCCGAGCAGGACGATGCCCTGATCGGCGGCCTGGTCGAAGCGGGCGTTTTCGGCAACGCCACGCACGAGCGCATCGACTGGGCGCTGGAAGGTGGCGGCATCGAGAGTGACGGCCAGGGTACCGTCCTCACCACCTGGCGCTGCCTGGTGCAGCGTCATCCGGAGCAGTCGCGCGATGAAATGAGCGCGATCCTGCGCAGGAGCCTGCACGCCGAACGCGTGTTGTGGCTCGACTACGGCTACCTCGAAGGCGACGACACGGACGCGCACATCGACACGCTGGCGCGTTTCGCGCCCGGTGACCGCATCGTGTTCCAGGCCTGCGGCGACCCCACCGACGCACACCATGACGAACTGCACCGCATGGGCGACGAACTGGCCGCGCTGCGCAACGCCCAGGGCAATCCTTACACGCTGTATCCGCTGCCGTGGGCACAGCCGGTCATGGATGAAGGTCGTCGCCTGGCGGCGTCTTACGCAAACTATCTGATCGTCAACGATGCGGTGCTGGTGCCCGCCTATGGCGATCGCGCCGATGACGTGGCCTCCCGCATCATCGGCCAGGCCCATCCTGGGCGCACGGTGGTGCAGGTGCCCTGCCGTCCGCTGATCTGGCAGAACGGCAGCCTGCATTGCATCACCATGCAATTGCCTGCCGGCCTTATCTAGGGATGCCCTGATCCACGCTTCGCCGGTGGCCCTGTGGCCTGCGAACAGACAGAGCCGGTGACACCTGCGAAGCATGGATCAGAGCATCCCTAAACATCCATTCAACACCCGTCCATTAAAATGGGACGGTTTTGCAGTCGTCAGGACATACTCATGATCCGCAAGCTTCTCAAAGTGGCTCTGTTGCAGGAAACCCACCGCGGCAGCCGCGATGCCAATCTCGACGCGATCGAAACCGGCCTGCGCGAGGCGGCCAAGACCGGCGCGGAACTGGTTCTGCTGCAGGAATTGCACAACGGGCCCTACTTCTGCCAGCACGAATCGGTAAACGAGTTCGATCTGGCCGAAAGCATCCCCGGCCACAGCACGGCGCGCATCGGCGCGCTGGCCCAGGAGCTGAAGCTGGTGGTGGTGGCATCCCTGTTCGAGAAGCGTGCGGCCGGCCTGTACCACAACACGGCGGTGGTGTTCGATCGCTCCGCCAGCATCGCGGGCAAGTATCGCAAAATGCATATCCCCGACGATCCGGCGTTCTACGAGAAGTTTTATTTCACGCCGGGGGACCTGGGTTTCGAACCCATCGATACGTCGGTCGGCCGGCTGGGCGTGCTGGTGTGCTGGGACCAGTGGTATCCGGAAGCGGCGCGACTGATGGCGCTGGCCGGCGCGGAGCTGTTGCTGTATCCCACCGCCATCGGCTGGGATCCGAATGACACGCAGGATGAAAAAAATCGCCAGCGCGATGCCTGGATCACCGTGCAGCGCGGCCACGCGGTCGCCAATGGCGTGCCGCTGCTGTCCTGCAACCGCACCGGCTATGAGGCCGATCCGGCGGGCGTGGGCGCGGGCATCCAGTTCTGGGGCAGCAGCTTCGTGGCCGGACCGCAAGGCGAATTCCTCGCCCAGGCCGGCACGGACGGCGGCCAGTTGCTCGTGGTCGAGATCGACATGGCGCGCAGCGAGCACGTGCGCCGCATCTGGCCGTTCCTGCGCGACCGCCGCATCGACGCCTACGGCGATCTTTTGCGTCGTTTTCGCGATTAATTGACATCGGGGACCCGGGCCGGTCCTCGGATTCACGTTTCAGCTTGCACTGTTGGCGGCTAATCCCCATGCTGGCTATCGTCCCTTCCCTCTTTCCCCAATCCATCGCATGAGCGTTACCGAAACCGATCCCCTCGTCCTGTCGGATCTGCACGACCAACCGATCGAACGCGTGCAGCGCGACGGCGTGGAGTACGTAGTGCTGGGAACGGCGCACGTATCGCGCAGCAGCGTGGAGGCCGTACAGACCTTGCTGGCCCGCGAGTCGTTCGATGCCGTGGCGGTGGAACTGTGCGAAAGCCGCGCCCAGGGCATGCGCGATCCGGAAGCGTTCAAGCAGATGGATCTGTTTCGCGTGATCCGTCAGGGCAAGGCCGGCATGGTTGCGGCCAGCCTGGTGCTATCCACGTTCCAGAAGCGGCTGGCCGATCAATACGGCATCCAGCCGGGCGCCGAGATGAAAGCGGCGATGGATGGCGCCGATCAACGGCACGTCCCCGTGTGGCTGATCGATCGCGAAGTGGGCACCACGCTCAAGCGCGCCTGGCACAGCGTGGGCTTCTGGCAGCGTTTCGGGCTGCTCGGTGGGTTGCTCGCCAGCGTGTTCGAGCGCGAGACGATCGACGAAAAGGAAATCGAGAAACTCAAGCAAGGCGACATGCTCGAAAGTGCGTTCAGCGAATTTGCCAGCGAATCCGAACCGCTTTACCGCAGCCTGATTGCCGAGCGCGATGCCTTCATGGCCGCGCGCCTGCGCGAGGAAGCGGCCAAGTCGGCGAGCACCGAGCCGCGCAAGGTGCTGGTGGTGATCGGCGCCGGCCACTTGAAAGGCATGTGCGAGAATCTGCGCACGCAAGCGGCCGATCCGGCCGCCACCGCGGCGACGCTTGCGCAAACGCCACCGAAGTCACAGTGGCCCAAGTGGCTGGCGATCGGGCTGGTGCTGCTGGTGTTCGTGGCGATCGGTTATGCGTTTCATCGCAACACCGCGCTGGGTGCGCAGGCGCTGCGCGACTGGGTGCTTTATACCGGCGGTTTCTCGGTACTCGGTGCCTTGATTGCGCGTGCGCACCCGCTGAGCGTGCTGGCCGCGTTCGTCGCCGCACCGATCAAACCGTTCCGGCCGGGTATTCCTTCCGGCGGCATCAGCGCGATGGTCGAAGCGTGGGTGCGGCGTCCGCGCGTGGCCGATTTTGAAAGCCTGCGCGAGGACATCGTGCATTGGAGCGGCTGGTGGACCAACCGCGTCGCGCGCACGCTGCTCAATTTTTTCCTGGTCAGCCTGGGCACGATCGTGGGCGAATACGCCGCCGGCATCCACATCCTCAAGAGCTTGTTCTAAGGGTCAGGCAAGCCCCGCCGCGGTGTCGGCACCCGGACGGGGAGCGGCCTTTTGTCACACTCCCCCGCCCCTTCCCCGCCCATTGTGACGCCTCCCGAGCAGCCTCTATACTCGGTTGAGTTGCACGCATCCGCTGGAATCGTGGGGATCCTCTTGATGACTCGATTGCAATCGTTCGGCGTGGCCGCCGCTGCCTTGATGCTTTTGGCGAACGCCGCCCATGCCACTGGCGACAAAGCCAATGGCCGCACACTGGTCTACACCTGCAATGGCTGCCACGGCATACCGGGCACCTACAATGCCTATCCGCAGTATCCGGTGCCGAAAATCGCCGGCCAGAACGAGCAGTACATCATCAGCGCGCTGCACGAATACAAATCGGGCGATCGCACGCATCCGACCATGATGGCCCAGGCGCAAAGCCTCTCCGACCAGGAGATCGAGGACATCGCCGCCTATCTTTCCAGCATCGCTGCAAAGTAATCAGCCAAGGATTCCCCCTGCATGAAACGTGCGCTTACGCTGCTTTCGTTCGGTATTGCCCTTGCGCTGGCTTCGGCCCCCTTGCTGGCTAGCGGCAACGCGGAAAACGGCAAGGCCAAGGCTGCCGCCTGCATCGCCTGCCACGGCGCCGACGGCAATGCGGTCGATCCGCAATATCCGCGCCTGGCCGGTCAGTACTACGGGTACATCAAGGAAGCCTTGCACGAATACAAGGACGGTCGCCGCAACAATCCCATCATGAAGGGTTTTGCCAGCACGCTGTCCGATCAGGATATCGAGGACATCGCCGCTTATTTCTCTTCGATGCCGTCGAAACTGGATACGCTCAAGGGGCATATCCAGGGCGACTGAAACCTGAGGCTGCGCCATCCATAAAAAAGCCCGCCCATTGGATTGCGGGCTTTTTTTGTGCCTGCGCGCAGGATCAGCCCATCGCCGACTGCCCTTCCTTCTTGCGGTAATACGGATTGTTGCCGCCGGCATGGTCGGTGGCATCACGCACCGCGGTAATTTCCGGCACGCGTTCGCGCAAGGTCTTCTCCACGCCATGCTTGAGCGTGACATCGACCATGCCGCAACCGTGGCAACCGCCGCCGAATTGCAGTAGCACCACGCCGTCGGCGTCGACCTCGAGCAGGCTGACGCGGCCACCGTGCGCGGCGATGCGCGGATTCACTTCGGCTTCGAGCACATAGCGCACGCGCTCGACCAGGCCCGCTTCCATGCCCGGCAATGCGCCCTTGATCTTCGGCGCGCGGATGTTCAACTGCCCACCGGTCTGGCTGGGTTCGAAGTCGATGTTGGCGCCTTCCAGCCAGGGCGCGCTATCGCCTTCGACATGGAAATCGAAACCCCTGCATTCGACCGTCCATTCGTTGCCGGTAAGCTCCTGCGGCTCGCAGAATTCCAGCTCGCAATCGGCGGCGGGCGTGCCGGCCGCGATGACGCGCACGCGGATGCCGAGCCCTTCGATGCCTTGCTGGGAAAGAAGGCGCAGGAAATGCTGCTGCGCGCGTTCGGAAATCTCGATCATGCCTGCTCCGCAACTGCCATCGGTGCCCGATTGGACGGGCCATACAGCACCATTTTAGTCCTGTTTAATCCAAAAATGTCCGACGGCGGTTTTTTCGCGTACAGTTTCGGCGCTTTGCCGCTTCAATCCCAGGAGATCGCCATGACCGCCCTTCCGCTTGCCGCCCAACACTGCCAACCCCGCAAGGGCAAGGAACACGCGCTGGACGAAGCGGCCGTCGCGGCGCTGCTGCCGCTGGTGCACGGGTGGAAACTCACCGAGCAACGCGATGCGCTGGTGAAGGATTTCCGTTTCGAAAATTTCCATCACACGCTTGGCTTTATCAATGCCGTCGGCTTCATGGCCAATCATGAAGACCACCACCCCGATATCGAGGCGGGCTACGGCCATTGCAAGCTGCACTGGTCCACTCACGATGTGGGCGGTTTGTCGCTGAACGACTTCATCTGCGCCGCGCGCGTCGACGCCCTGCTCGCCCGTTGAACCAGGCCAAGCGCGCGCAAGCGAGGTGGCCCTACGCAGGCTATGCGTTGGCTGCCATCATCGTCTATCTCGCGCTAGGCTGGCTGGCGGCACGCATCACCGCCGCGCACTTGTTGAATCAGGCGCAGTGGCAGCTGGCGCGTGTGGAGCATCACGAACCGCTGTGGGAATGGCGTCTGCGCAAGCCGCGCGACCTGATCGCAAGCCGCGCTTTCGGCAACGCCAAGGTGACCGGCGGCGAGGATGCGCTGGACATCACCAGCCTAGACGGCACGCCGTTCGAACTCGGCCTGCCGATTGCATGGTCGTTGGACCTGGCGCACTGGCCGGTGCTTCAGCTGCAATTGCAAAGCAGTGCGGCGGGTACGCTCGGGCTGGTCTGGCAAGGCCCCGGCCGTGCGCCCGCATGCCTTGCCGCGGCTGCCGGCTCGCTGACGCCCGACACCCGAACCCTGCGCATCGATTTGCGCGACCTGGTATGGCATTCGGCGGGCGATGGTTCCTGCCCGGCACCCGGCGTCGCGCAGCTGTTGCGCTTGCGTGTGCAGATACCGCGCAACGCGACGCTGCGCCTGAGCGCGGCGTCCCTGATGGCAACCCAGGCACTGCCGCCGCTGGCCGATACCCGCATCGATCTGCCGGCGCACGCCAACAGCGATGAACTAGCGCGTGCCACGGCGCCAGCCCAAGACTGGGCCATGCCCTTGTTCCGCCTGCCCGCGGGCATCGGCGCCGAAGCCATGCTGCGCCTGCGCGACCCACTGCGCGAGCGTTGGCCGGCGGCCTTGATCGTGCCGGCTGGCGCTACGCCGCAAGCGGCACCCCAGCACTCGTACCGAGCGCTGACGTGGCTCGCCTGCGTTCTTTACCTGGCGGCCCTGGCGTGGCTGCAGTGGAAACCGCTGCGGGGCCGGCTGCGACCCTGGCTTGAGATAGCCGGCTGCCTGCTCGGGCCGCTCTGGCTGGTGGCCGGCCTCCATTGGGGCTTGTATCCCACGCCGCTAGGGGTGACGGCATTCGCCGGCGGACTGGCCTTCGCCCTGATGATCGAGCGCCGCCACCTGCCGCGCCTGTGGCAATGGCCCCAAACCCGCGGCACATGGTTATGGCCGATGGCAGCCATGCCGGCCACATGCCTGCTGATCGCGCTTTATGGCCACGCCCCGCACGCGTTGCCATTCGGGCACGTGGTGGCTTACTTCGGCTGGGCGTGGCTGCAGCAATGGCTAATGCTGGTGGTGTTGCTGCGGCGCTTCGAACGGGCGCTGCCGCGACCGGAATGGGCCATGCTGGCGGTCGCCACCGTGTTCGGGCTGTTCCACACGCCCAATGGGCTGGTGATGCAACTGTGCTTCGCGGGCGAACTTTGGTGGGTGTGGTGTTTCCGGCGCTCGCGCTCGGTATTGCCCATCGCCCTGGCGCACGCGGTGTGCGCCTTGCTGATCGAATCGGCCCTGATCGGCGGTTGGCTGCGTTCGCTGGAAGTCAGCGCCCGCTTCTTCCTCTAGTCGCGGCAAGCGCATCGAGGAAGCTTTTAAGTTCTTCCGGCAATGGGGCCGAGAAGCCGTAGGCGCGCCCGTCCAGCTCGAAGGACATGTGTGAGGCATGCAGAAACAGCCGGTTGAGCCCAAGCTCGCGAAAACGCTTGTTGGCCTCGCGCTCCCCATACTTGCTGTCGCCGGCCAGCGGATGGCCGATATGGGCGGCATGCACGCGGATCTGGTGTGTACGGCCCGTGCCCAAGGTGGCCTGCATGAGCCGCGCACCGGGGTACTGCTCCATCTCCCGGAAGAAGGTCAGCGAGGGCTTGCCGCTTTCCGCGACCCGCACCATGCGCTCGCCGCCCTGCAGGATGGACTTCTGCAGGGGCGCGTTGACGTCGAAACGGGCCTTGGACGGATGTCCCACCATCAGGCACAGGTACTGCTTGGTGACCTCGCCGGCACGAATCGCCGCCTGCAGGCCGGTCAACCCGGCCCGGGTGCGGGCGAAGACCAGTACGCCGCTGGTATCGCGATCCAGCCGGTGAACCAGCTCCAGATGTTCTTTCGGACGTGCCTGCCTGAGTAGTTCGATCGCCCCGTGACTGACCCCGCTGCCGCCGTGGCTGGCCATGCCCGACGGTTTGTCGATCACCAGGAAATGCTTGTCTTCGAAAATCACCGCCTCGGCCGCCGCCGCGATGGCTCCCTGGGAGGCCCCCTGCTCGGCCGGCCGCTCGGCCACCCTCACTGGCGGAATGCGCAGCGTATCGCCCTGGCTGAGACGCGTATCCGGCTTGGCGCGCTTGCCGTTCACACGCACCTGTCCGGTGCGCAACAGTCGGTAAATCATGCTCTTGGGCACGCCTTTGAGCAGGGTCATCAGCGCGTTGTCGATGCGCTGCCCGTCTCGTTCCGGACCGATCTCGACTTGACGCACCCCGTGAGGAAGAGCAGGGGAAGTTACCGTCTGCATTGAAAAAAACCTGGGTAGAGAGGATACTCGCACAGCGCTTAGCCCGGTCCGAGACACAGATTTAAGGATCAGGCGCCCGCCTGTTGCGTAGGCGATGTTTGGGTCGGCCGCCCTCGCGGCAGCCGGTTGCAAACACCCTTTCATCGTAACGGTTCGGGTAGCCGCTTGTCCGGTCTCAATGAGTAGACAGACAAGTCGGCGTGCGTGCCACGAATCAACCCGGTATCGGGAACGTTACCGTTTATTTGCCGCTTTACCGCAGCGGCGCGATCCCCGGACAGGCCGCCACGCCAGGCGCCACCGCGGCGCGCGACGCGCGGCCAAGCCGAGGAATTACAATGAAAAGAATGTTGATCAACGCAACTCAGCGTGAAGAGTTGCGTGTGGCCATCGTGGATGGCCAGACTCTTTACGATCTCGATATCGAAATCCCTTCCCGCGAGCAAAAGAAAGCCAACATCTACAAAGGCCGCATCACTCGCGTCGAACAGTCCCTCGAAGCCTGCTTTGTCGATTACGGCGCCGAACGCCACGGTTTCTTGCCGCTGAAGGAAATCGCGCGCGAATACTTCACGCAGGGCCTGGACCCGTACAAGTCCAACATCCGCGAACTGGTCAAGGAAGGCCAGGAAGTCGTCGTCCAGGTGGAAAAGGAAGAACGCGGCAACAAGGGCGCCGCGCTTACCACCTTCATCAGCCTCGCCGGCCGCTACATGGTGCTGATGCCGAACAACCCCAAGGCCGGCGGCGTATCCCGCCGCATCGAGGGCGAAGACCGGCAGGCGCTCAAGGAAGCGCTGGACCATCTCACCGTACCGGACGACATGGGCCTGATCGTGCGCACCGCCGGCATGGGCCGCGACGCCGAAGAACTGCAATGGGACCTCGACTACCTCCTGCAGCTGTGGAAGGCCATTTCCGGCGCCGCCCAGGCGCAGAAGGCGCCGTTCCTGATCTACCAGGAATCGAAGCTGTTCATCCGCGCCCTGCGCGACTACCTGCGCAGCGACATCGGCGAAATCCTGATCGACGAGGAATCGCTTTATCAGGATGCGCGCGACTTCATGCAGCAGGTGATGCCCAACGCCCTGCGCAAGCTCAAGCTGTACAAGGACGACACCCCGCTGTTCTCGCGCTACCAGATCGAAACACAGATCGAGAGCGCGTTCGATCGCAGCGTGCGCCTGCCCTCCGGCGGCTCGATCGTCATCGACCAGACCGAGGCGCTCACCGCCATCGACATCAACTCCTCCAAGGCCACCAAGGGTGGCGACATCGAGGAGACCGCGTTCAACACCAACCTTGAAGCGGCGACGGAAATCGCCCGCCAGCTGCGCATCCGCGACGCCGGCGGCCTGATCGTCATCGACTTCATCGACATGGACAGCCCCAAGCACCAGCGCGAAGTCGAAGAACGCCTCAAAGATGCCGCCAAGCTCGACCGCGCGCGCATCCAGATCGGGCGCATCTCGCGCTTCGGCCTGCTGGAAATGTCGCGCCAGCGCCTGCGCCCGTCGCTGGGCGAAGCCACCCAGATCGTATGTCCGCGCTGCGAAGGCCATGGCCACATCCGCAGTGTGGAGTCGCTGTCGCTGTCCACGTTGCGATTGATCGAAGAGCACGCCATGAAGGACAACACCGGCCAGGTGTTGGTGCAGGCGCCCCAGAGCGTGGCCAACTTCATGCTCAACGAAAAGCGCGCCAGCGTGGTCGAGATCGAACTGCGCAACAAGGTGCACGTCGTCATCGTGGCGGACGACAAGCTGGAAACGCCGCACATCGAAATCCAGCGCATCCGCGAAGCGGACATGGGCGAGCACAGCAAGCCCAGCTACGAGCGCCTTACCACGCAGGAAGAAGCCCCGCTGCCGAAAATGGGCCAGATGCTCGGCAGCAGCGAGCAGCCGGCGGTGAGCGGAATCGTGCCCTCCAGCCCCGCTCCGGTGCGCGAGGAAGATGAACAACCCGTGGTAGCCCCCGCACCTGCGGCGAAGCGCTCGCCTGCGGTCGCGGCGGCGCCGGCTCCGGCTGCCAAAGCGAGCGGCGGTTTCTTCTCGCGCATGTTCGGCTCCCTGTTCGGCGGTGGCGCGGCACCCGCCCCTGCCCCGGCGCCCGCGCCGGCACCCACGCGCCAGGAATCGGCCCGCGGCAAGCCGCAGGACAATCGCCGCAACGACCGCACGCGCACCGATGGCCAGGCCACGCGGCAGGCGCAGCAGAGCGGCACTCGCGGCGGCGCACAGCAGCAAGGCAAGAACCCCAATCAGCGCCAGCGCGGCAACGAGCAACAGCAGGCTCGCCAGCAACAGGGCGGCGGCAAGCAGCAAGGCGGCAAACAGCCGCAGGAACCGCGCCAGGCCAAGCAACCCCAGGCAGCCGGCGATGCCGCCGCAACCGAGCGCAATAACAGGCAAAACGCGCCGGTCGCAAAACAGCAGCAGGAACCCCAGCAGCGCGCCCCGCAGGGTGAACGCCCCGCGCAAAGCGAACGTGCCCCGCAGGGTGAGCGTCCGCCGCAAGGCAATGCGCCCGCCGCGGCGCCCAAACAGCCTGAACCGGCAAAGCCGGCTGCCGAGACCACAGCCGTGGCCCTCGCCCAAGGCGCACCCGAGGTCGCGGCCGAAGCCGGCGCGGAGAGCGCGAGCCAGTCGCGCCGCCGTCGTGGCCGCCGTGGCGGTCGCCGCCGTCGCCGTCACGAAGGTGCCGCCGCCGACGCCACGGGACAGAACGACCAGATCATCACGGGATTGGACGACGAGGATCGGGACGACGACGCCGAGATGGAAGCAGGCGACGTTGAACACGCCTTGCCGGAAGCCGCGCCCAAACCGGTAACGGCGCACGCCGCCCCGGTTGTGCATGCCTCACCGGCAGCCGAAGCCGTGCCGGCGGCCTCCTCCCCGGATACATCAGAACCTGCGGCAGCGGCATCGTTCGAGCACGCACGGGAATCGTTCGCGGCCGAACCGCTGACGGAAACCAAGGCCGTCATCGCCGCCAACGATCACCCTGTCCAGATCACTGCACAGCCCGTTGAAGCCGTTGAAGAAACCACAACGCCGCTGATCGTCGCGCCCGCCCCCGTGCCCGCTTCGTTCAACTTGCCCGTATTGCCGCCGATCCCGGCCCACAGGGACGCTGCCGAAACGTCCGAACAGGCGCAGACGCACACTGCGGTGGCCGAAGCGACGCCTCACGTGCACGCGGAGGCGGTAACCGTCACGGTCCCCCACGATACCGCTCCCGCGGCAAACGAGGTGGGGATGACCACGCCGGCGGAATCGATCGTGATACCGCAGCCGCCAGCGCAAAGGGTTGAATTGACCGCCGAGCCGTCCGCTCCCGAGCCCGCGATCGTTTCACCCGCCCCACTGTTCCATCAGCCAGAACAAGGCGACTTGCTATCTACGCCTCTGCGCCAACACGCGTCGTCGATATCGACCAACCATGCCGCCGAAGCGCCAAAGGCACCCTTGCCCGAGGAAGACGAAAACCACACGGCACAGCGAGACGGCAAGCCCTCCTGACCGCCGCAGGCGATCGCTTCAAGCAAAAGGCCGGATCATGTCCGGCCTTTTTTTATGCGTGTTCGCAACGAGCTCAATTTCCGACCTGGTTGTTGTGGGTATCGAGCAAGCCGTGCACCGTCATCAGATGTGCAAGGCTGATCACATGATCCACCTGCAGTTTTTCCATCAGGCGCTGCTTGTAGGTGGAAACCGTTTTCGGGCTGAGATTCAGCTGCTCGCCGATGGCGGTCAACGGCCTGCCGCGCACCAGCATCATGGCCACCTCCAGCTCGCGGCTGGAAAGATGGTCGAACGGCGACCCCTCGCCATCGAGCGTGGCCAGGGCCAGCTGCTGGGCCACTGCCGGCGCCAGATAGCGCCGCCCGGCCGCCACCTGGCGTACCGCATTGAGCAATTCCTCGGCGGCGCAACTCTTGGTGAGGTATCCATGCGCGCCGGCATCCAGCAGGCGCTTGGGAAAGCGCGCATCGTCCACGACCGTTACGACGATCACATGTGTGGGCAGGTTCGCGCGCGCCACGCGCTCGGTCAGCTCGATGCCGCTCATGCCGGGCATGTGGACATCGACCAGCGCGATCCTCGGCCGGGTTGCCCGGATCAGGCGCAGCCCCTCCTCGGCCGTACCTGCTTCGCCGCAAATGCGGATGTCCGGTTGCTGCAGGATCATCCTGAAGCCGGTGCGAACCAACTCGTGGTCGTCCACGAGCACCACATCAATCATCGGTTACCCTCCCTGGAAGGAACTACCCCGCGCAAAGTAGGCGTCTTACCGGCACATTGCAAGCCCGTAACCCCTGGTCCAGAAAGGATTTTCCATATAACGCAAAGACTGACGCCATAAATCAGAATTTACCTACATACTCTCTCCAAAATCAGTGTCACAATTCGATTTGTAGTACCTGCACGTAGTTCGTATCGCACTCCCCAGCAAGGCTAGTCCGCACTAACCCGAATGGAGCGTAACGATGGTGATCTACTCGCTCAAACAGTCCCTCGACGGGGGCTGGAGCATCCGCCGCGACACGGCAACCCTGTTTAGCCAGTTAAGGCTGGGCCCGGCCATCCAACTGGCACGCGAAGCCGCCCGCGACGAACACAACCGTTCCGGCCGCAGCACCTGCGTGGAAATGCCGGGACCGACATCCACGATCCGCCTGGCGCAATACGCCAAACCCGGCGTGCCGATCGAAAGCGCCGTGGCCTGATGCCTCGCCTCACATAGACGCTCGCCTGGGTTACCGAGCGTCCCCATGTTACGATCGCGCGCCTGCCGCGGATCGTCCGGCAGCTGTCCCCGCCCGGATGGCGAAACAGGTAGACGCAAGAGACTTAAAATCTCTCGACCGCAAGGTCATGCCGGTTCGATCCCGGCTCCGGGCACCATAAAATCAGCAACTTAGATGCCAACCCCCTCCAGTCTCTCGACCAGATCACGCCACTGGTGATTGTTAATCGATTGCTTACCATCGTCGCTGCACTGCCTTTGCGACGATAAGGACGAGGTTTGGAACGCTTGGAGGAGTCGCTCCTCGTGGGAGCCGAAGGGATGGCCGCTGCGCTACGTGCGCAGATCGGTCAGTGGACACATACAGGGCTACAAGGAGCCGTACTTAGACCAGTTTGGCGGGCATGGAATTACCACTTTGAACGCAGCGTGATAGAGGCGATGGACGTGCTCGCAAAGCTCCATGAGCTGACTGATCGAAAGACTCTCTTGCCATGCAATATCGGTGAAAAGTACGTCTGCGGTCCTTTCAAACTGGAACGTACCGTGCGTCAATGAATTTCGAATATGTTGTACCAAGGTGTCGTCACCGCGTTTGATACTGCCCGCACGGTAAATATCCCGAAAAGCTCGAAGGATTGAGGCCTCAGGCACGTCGTCCAGGCCTCGCTCAAGATGCAGGCTTCGCATATAGCAAAGTGCCGTAAATGCCATGAACACCACCGATGCCCTTTTACGCATCTCTCTCAATTTAGCGGCAGGGATGTTTGGCGGACCTTTGAAGTCGATATCTGTTCTGGCGATGTCGTGACTCGCGCTTACGCAATTGAATGCCGTGATGAATCTCTCATCGTCAATTGCCAGACTTTGTGCATTCAGCGCCAATCGAAGGTCATTGTCTGAAATAGCACGCAATCTAAGAAGAAGATGCTCAATGTCCATGGCTGCTTTTCCGAATGCCTTCGAGTTCAAATACGCAACCATTTCGATTACGGCGCGTATTGGTCAGGACGGTCAAGGCGTCAGATTTAATAAGGACGGCTCCTTCAATACTGTTTTAGATCCAAGGACGAAAACGCAATGAGCAGGTTTAGCGTCGACTTTGTCAGCCCGGTTGAATATGAGTGGCTCGCGGCGGAAATATCCTACGATGGGCAACTCATATGTCGAGTTAGTAACGAGCGAAGTGATCGTGAATTGGAAGTCCAGTTCGCATTTGACGCAAGAATCGGCAAGGTCATGACCCCAACAGTTCCATTGCGTGAGCTCATGACGCTTTTAGAAGACGTCGCAAAAGAGGTGCAGGCATTTCGCGATAAGTAGCATGTCAGCTGAGCCACTAAAGTTTATTGCTGATCTGGAATTGAGTGGCGCCAACCTTAACAGCGATCCTTGGGCGCTAGCAGTCTTCACATTATGCACGCATGACGTGCCCCATGGGATCACCGGTTCGGGCGTTAGCTGATGAGTGGACTTAGTCCATTTAGTTTAGCTAATCATGACACTCCACTCAGCAATGTGATGCCAGGCCCCGCGTCCCGAGGAAATTGCAAACCATCAGCTTCCATTCAATCGCAAGAGCCGCATCACAGCGCTCTTAACACCCCAATTCAATTGGCTTTAGCCGGGGCGATGACCTGCTTCGCAAATCGCTCCATTTCCTCTAGCTGAGGGCTCATTTGCAGCAGCAATAGGTCAACGCCTGCGTTGGAGAATTCTTCGATGCGTGCGCGCACCTGCTCAGGTGTGCCGATCAGGTCCGGACGCAGGCCACGATTGGATACGGAATATTCTTTGATTTTCAGTTCGCGTTCGAGCTGTGTGCCAGAGAGCCATTGATCAAAGTTGTCAAAACCAGGCGCCTTCGGATCGAGCGTTGTAATGCGCTCGACTTCCGCCCTGGCCTCCTTTTCGGTACCACGCACGATGGCGTAAGCGGCCATGCCGAATTGCATGGGCGGCAAACCAGTTTTGGCGCGTCGCTCGCGCATGTCGGCTATCTTCTCTGCGATGAATTCCGGCTCATCGCCATGCATGACGTAGGCGTCGCAACGCTGCACGATCAAGGCCTTGGCTGCTTCGGATTCTCCACCGGCATAAATGGTTGGGCGCGGCGAGGAAATCGGTTTGGGCTCACAGATAGCGTCGGTCAGCGCATAGCGCTCGCCATGGAAGGTAAAAGGCGTTTGCGACCAAAGACCGTCGACCACTTGCAACCATTCGTGAGTGCGAGCGTAGCGGTCATCGTGTTGATCAAAAGCCAGACCGTATTGCTTGGCTTCGTCGGCCCACCATGACGAGACCACGTTAAGCGCCAGTCGGCCACCGGAGATGCGATCGACATTGGCCGCCTGTTTGGCGAACAGTGCCGGATGATGGAAGTTGGGGCGCACTGCCACCATGATTTCCAGCGTTTGCGTCACCGCTGCCAGTGCTGCGGCGCTGGACCAGGCATCGAGTGCGGGCTCGGTTACGCCCTTGATATCATTGAGATTAAGCTCGGCGATCAATGTAAGGTCGTAGCCGATCTGCTCGGCCCGCCTGCACAAATGGCTAAGATAATCCCAGCTGGCCTCCATGCCTTCATCGCGCACATTGCGCAACCATCCACCGAACACGGGTGCCCAGAAACCATACCTCATGCCGCTTTCTCCCGAATTTTTTCGATGGCTTGGATCAGGTAGTCCACCAGCTTCTCGTGGGGATCCCAGCCAAGCACGTTGAGCGGATCTGCAACGAAGTTGGACAAGCCATTAATGTCGTAGAAACGGCGCGCGCCGTCGCGATCGTCAATCATGAATTCGATGCCGCCGATATCAAGTTTCGCGGCACGTGCAATTGCTTCCGCCGCACGGATAGCGTCCTGGTCGGGCTTGTACTCCCGCACCGTGATGCGCGGCTTGTCGATCAGACACACGTCGGCGGGGCACAAGTCGAATGTTCCGCCATCGGTATTGAGTGAAATCGCATAGAGGAAGTTGCCGTTAAGCGTTTCCATGCGAACCACCTGCTGACCGCGCGCGGGCACGTACTCCTGAACCAGCAGGACGCTGTCGATGCTTTTCGGCGTACTGCCGTTAGCAACCGCTTGGGTCAGCTCCTCCAAGGTTTCGTAAAACGATACGCCCGCACCGGAGCCGCCGATATTAACCTTGACGATTACGGGAAATCGCAGCGTCTTCGCGGCCGCGATGATATCGGCTTGTCGATGCACCACACGTGTGGCCGGAATGTCCAACCCCAACGATTGAATCAACGCCATTTGGCGGGCCTTGGAGGCGTCGATCGCCAGCGCCTGTGTACCATTGATAACGCGCGCACCACTCAATTCCCACGATGCGTATAACGATTGCGCGTAAAAAATGGGGTGCTCGTCCTGGCGCAGGAAGGAACTCATCGCCAGGCGGCTCAATACCAGCGGTGCTGGAGCTTCGGCGTTTTCAGGGTCAAAGTGGTGGTCCTGAAATTGAATAGGCTGGTAGGCGACATTCCGCCGGTCAAGCGCGGCGAATAGCAGCTTGAACCAATCGGGGTGCTCGTAAATGATCGCTAGCGGTGGTCGATGTGTCATGCGAGTGGTTTTCAAAGAGGCGTGTTAACCGTGGTTTAGCGTTCCAGGCGTCGGCATATCAACAGATACTTCGCAGCTCAACCGACACGCCAGATGCCGCGTAAGGTAATTGGAAGGGAACGTTCAGTGGCGTCAGGCAGGGCGTAAGCTATTCGCTGCCTGATGGCTTTTGGTTACAAGGTGCGTTGGAATCCGCTCCGGAATTAACTGATTTCTGGCCGGAAAGCGCCCCTCTACAAATGAACATTTGGCATATGGCTACGACTGTCTTTCATTTATAGCGCTGTAACCTGCCTATTCGCCCCAACGAAATGCTTCAACGGGGCCTTCGACTGCCGGAATCTCGGCAAATGCCGCAGATGAAACATCGCCTGGCCGCAAAGAACGGCAGTTTCGTGCTGCCTTACATCCGATACAGAGAGTCATTCATACATGCCAGCTCCTCTCAAAGTCGTCGCCGTTATCGGCAGTACATCGCCCTTTTCGCGCACGCTTGTATTGGCACACGCGATGCTTGACGCCCTGTCGCGTAATTTGCTGATTGACCGCCACGTAGTGGAGTTGACCCACATCGGGCGAGAACTTGGGCAATCGCTTGTCCGTGGCGAACTACCCGTGGAGATAGAGAGGGAGCTCCAGCGCATCGAATCGGCTGACATGGTGCTGGCAGCGGCTCCGGTGTATCGCGGATCGTACCCGGGCCTGTTCAAGCATCTGTTCGACATGATTGAGACGGATGCGTTCGTAAACAAGCCCGTGCTACTGGCCGCGACCGGCGGAAGCGAGCGCCACGCGCTCGTGATAGAGCATCAGCTACGACCACTTTTTGGATTCTTGCAAGCATTGACCTTGCCAGTCGGCGTCTATGGCACGCCGGCGGATTTCGACGGACAACGCGTGTCTAATGCTCTGCTGCTTGAACGCATCGCGCTAGCGGCAGAGCGCGCCGCGGCTGTACTTGGCAAAAGCGATCCAGAGACCAACATGTGGCAGATTGCCTAATGCCGGGCAGCGGTGAAGCATCCGCCCCAGCCCAGGTCGAAAACGAAGACGCCGTTGAAACGACCGTATAACTTTGCGCAATCCGGTTACCCGTAACGCCGGGGCCTGATCCGGCGAACTCCCTATATCTCGGGCGACGTGGCGCGGCAGCTAAATGGCCGCCCATGACAGTAAAGGGCGAAGGTATCCGGTATGGCGCAGTCACTATCGAGTAGCGGTGGCCCCTCACCTCGCACGGCCTTTGTGCTAGCCGGTGGCGGCAGCCTGGGAGCCGTCGAAGTAGGAATGTTGCAGGCCTTGCTGACTTGGGGGGAAACGCCGGCCTTTCTGGTCGGCGCTTCGGCCGGCGCCATAAATGCGACTTACTTTGCCGCCGAACCCACGTACGCGCGCACTGAAAACCTGGCGCGTCTGTGGTGCGCGCTGAAGCGGCGTGACGTACTCCCATTCAGCCTGCTTGGCATACTGCGCAGACGCGGTCATCTGGTGGAGTCCGATGCGCTGCGGCGCTTACTGGAACGGCATCTTCCGTATCAGCAACTTGAGCATGCCGCATTGCCGGTACACATCGTGGCTTCGGATATGTTGACCGGACATGAAGTCGTGCTTTCGTCGGGCTCCGTGATCGACGCCGTACTCGCCAGCGCCGCTATTCCCGGCGTATTTCCTCCAGTGCAGATCGGCTCGCAATGGCTCGTCGATGGCGGCGTGGCCAACAACACGCCGATCTCCACGGCGATGAATCTTGGTGCGACACGTATCGTTGTGCTACCAACCGGCTTTGCCTGCGCGCTTAGCCGACCGCCTTCGGGCACCATCGCGCGCGCCATGCATGCACTCAGCCTGCTTGTATCGCGCCAGCTTGCACATGATGCAGAACGTTTCGCAGGCACCCATGTACAACTTCGCATTGTGCCAAGCCTCTGCCCGCTGAATATTTCATCCTACGATTACTCTGCGGCGGTTTCGCTGATAGCCCAAGCCAGGGCAAGCACGCAGCAATGGCTCGCAGCAGGCGGCTTTGAGCAGGATTGGGTGCCCGGTCAGTTGCAAGATCATCATCATGGATAACAAACCCTGTTGGTTTTAAGTTGCCACCCAAAGCGGGCACTTTTCGGGAACTGATACCAGCGGGCTGAATGTTTGTGAGCATTCAGCTAGTCAGTTGACGCATGTGCATCGATGTCACTGGCGAATCTCTGCAACAAACGCACAAACTGTTCGATATCGCGGTCGTTCCAATCAGCAAACAGTGCTCGGCCAAAGCGATCGCGCGCGGCGTCCAATGCATTAGTCATTGTTTTGCCCTTCCTCGTAACCACAGCTGCGGTAACCCTGCGATCCTCAGCACCCGGTTGACGCGTGACCAGGCCAAGACTCTCCAGCTTCGCGACCTGTTTGCTTACCGTCGAATAATCACGTCCAACGCGCCCCGCCAAATCGCCCACCCCAATGGGGCCAAGCCGCTCGATGAGCACTAACAGCGGAAACAAGGCGCGATCCAGCGAAACCCCCGCCTCCTTGACCATGGCTTCGTCACGATCGGGCCGATTAAAGACGCTAATGATCGTGATCAGGGCGCTGTGCAGGGTGCGGATCTGTTCGGAAATATGTGCATCTTGCACATTTCTTTTCGCAGGCATATCATCCCTCCAAATTATGTGCATTGTACACATATTGGAGTAAATCAAAATGTCGAACCCTTCTGTGGTTGATGTACTGATCTGCGGGGCCGGGGCGGCTGGCCTGACGCTGGCCATCGAGCTGGCGCGGCGCAACGTGTCCTTTCGGCTGATCGAGAAAATGGACGCCCCGTTTCACGGATCGCGTGGCAAGGGCATTCAGCCCCGCACGCTTGAGGTGCTTGAGGATTTGGGCGTCCTGGACCGCATCATTGCCGCCGGCGGCGTCTATCCGCCCCAACGCGACTACGGCGAAGACGGAAGCTACAAAGAGTCGCAAATCATAGACCCTGCCGAACCGACGCCGGCTGAGCCCTATCCCATGCCCTGGTTGCTTCCTCAATTTCTGACGGAGCGCATCTTGCGCACGCGGCTGCTCGAATTGGGCCGATATCCGGAGTTCGGTAGTGAGCTGGTCGAGTTTAGCCAAGTTGGAAATGGTGTCATGGCCCGCGTCGTCCGCAACGCAAATGAAGAGGTTATCCATGCGCACTATCTCGTCGGGGCCGATGGCGGGCACAGCTTTGTGCGCAAGGCCCTTGGCATTGATTTCCCGGGTAAAACTTTGGGGGTTCGTGGCCTCGTGGCCGATGTCACCATGACAGGCCTGGAACGCGACGCGTGGCATCGCTTCAACCACGGTTCGATGGAGCGGCAAGTGTCGATATGTCCACTTGCCGGCACTGACCTGTTCCAGATCCAAGCGCCGATACCCCTGGAGGGAGAGATAGACCTTTCCGCAGGCGGTCTCACGACGATGCTTGGCGATCGTGCGGGTCGAGACGATTTACAGGTGCGATCGGTCTCCTGGGCATCGGCGTTTCACATGAATGCGCGATTGGCCGATCGCTATCGAGTGCAAAACGCTTTCCTCGTTGGCGATGCGGCGCATACCCATCCGCCCACCGGCGGACAAGGGCTCAACACCAGTCTACAGGACGCCTATAACCTCGGCTGGAAGCTCGCCATGGTGACGCGCGGCGCTCCGAAAGCGCTGCTTGACAGCTACGAAGAAGAACGCCGTCCCATTGCGGCGAGCGTGTTGGGTCTTGCTACAAAGTTCCTCGATGCGGCTAAGCGAGGCGATACTCGCAGAGGCCGAGAAGCACGCCAACTCGATCTGGGCTATCTCGAATCATCGCTTGCGTTGGAGCTTCCGCAGCGTACACGTGGCCCATTCGCCGGCGATCGGGCACCCGATGCGCCCATTCGCGGCGCAAGCGGCCAACCGACACGTCTCTTTGATCTATTCAAAGGCACCCACTGGACGTTACTTGGCTACCATGTGAAGCACGACTTAGTTTCCCCTCGGCCGGGACTGCATATCCACGTGTTCGGTGAGGGCGGCGACGTCATCGATAATCACGGACACTTCGAACATGGCTACGGCGTGACGCCACGACAATGGGTACTGGTGCGGCCGGACGGCTACGTCGGTGCGATCGTCTCGTCTGACCACATAGAGGCACTGGAGGACTACCTTCAAGATGTGGGCTTGGGCGCGGAGAACTCGGTGCATGCCTGAGTGCCTCGACAAGGACCGGACGGCGCTGGCGTAGGCAATTAACTACGTTGCCTCCAATGCCAATCCGGAAAACTTCAACGGTGCCCAGCGCTAAAACATAGGTTGGACTTATACGCTGGCACACAACGCAGAGCGCCCCCGCTGCACGCCCATCCCAGTGGGGCTTGAAGCGCGAAATACCCCGGACCGATCTTGGCCAGGAATGCGATGACCCATCTTTGCCCCCTGCGCCGGCAAGGCCACCTTTCACCTAAAAGACGCATATCATCAAATAGTTATACGACTAATAACGCTCAGACGCGTAACTCCCCATGGGGAGTTCTACCCATCGCAAGAAAAGCTTGTCTACTGACGACGTGGATCCGGCGAACGCGCCGCGCGGCGGGCCGCCTCACGAACCGCGATCTAAGCGAGCGATAAGTAAGCATGGGCAAGCTTGGCGCACCCATTCCACGAGATTCTTCCATGCGTCGCTCCCTGACCATCGCCCTCCTCGCTTCCCTGGCCTATGCCGCTGCCATGCCCAGCGTGGCGGCAAATGCGGCCGTAACCCCCATCAAAGTCATCCAGCAATGGAAGCTGGGCGGTGCGGGTGGCTGGGATTACCTCAGTTTCGATGCGCGGCGCCGGCATTTGTTTGTCAGCCGCGGCGACCGGGTGCTGGTGGTCGATGTCGATGGGGGCAAGGTGATCGGCACGATTCCCAACACCAACGGCGTGCATGGCGTTGCCATTGCCGATGATTTGCACCGCGGATTTACCAGCAATGGCAAAAGCCATTCGGTGACGATGTTCGACCTGGATACGCTAAAGACCCTTGCCACCATAACCGGCACCGGTCAAAAGCCCGATGCCATTCTCTACGATAACGCGTCGCATCATGTCTTCACGTTCAACGGCAAGAGCGGCACGGCCAGCGTTATCGATCCGGCCAAGAAGGCCGTCATCGCCACCATCGTGCTTCCCGGCAAGCCCGAATTCGCTGCGAGCGGCGACAACGGCCACGTTTTCGTCAACATTGAAGACAAATCGGAGCTTGCGGATATCGATAGCGCCACTTACAAGGTGCTGCACGTGTGGCCGCTGGCGCCGTGCGAATCGCCGAGCGGGCTGGCGATGGACCGGGCCCATCAACGCTTGTTCTCGGTTTGCGACAATCGTGTGATGACGGTGCTGGATGCGCATGATGGCCACCGCGTTGCAACCGTGCCCATCGGCGACGGCCCCGATGCGGTGACGTTCGACGAAGGCACCGGCACGGTGTACAGCTCCAACGGCGAAAGCGGCACGCTTACCGTGGTGCACGAGGACGATCCGGATCACTACACCGTCGTAGCCAACGTGCCGACCCAGATCAGCGCGCGTACGCAGGCGCTGGATCCGCAGAAGCATCGTATCTATCTATCTTCTGCGCAGGTCGCTGCGGGGAAGGAGGCCAATGGCCATCCGAAATATGTGCCCGGCAGCTTTGCCATTCTCACCGTCGGCGAACCTTGAGGCCAAGGTTGCGCACGTCCTCTCGCCCGCATGGGGAGAGGACATGCGCATGGTCGCAGGTGCACTATGTTGACGCTTTTTCCATGACCGGGATCGACACGCGAACGAGCAGCCCCTTGCCCAAGGGCGAGTCGAGCAAGGCGATCGATGCGCCATGCAGTTCCGCCGCGCGTTGCACGATCGACAGTCCCAACCCGTAGCCATCGCCGCTGCTGCTGGCCTCGCGATGGAAGCGCGCGAATACGCTCGCACGCCGCTCGGCGGGAATACCGGGGCCATTGTCGACAACGTCGATCACGATGGTCGTTCCGGTGCGGTGCATCGACAACTGCACCTGGCCGCCCGATGGCACATGGTGCATGGCATTCTCGATCAGGTTGCGCAGCAGTGCTGCGAGCGCGGCCTCGTAACCGAGCAGCCTCAGGTGGTCGTCGTGCTCGATGAAGGCGAACTCGACGCCGCCCTCGCCCAGCAACGGTGCCAAGTCATCGATGACGTTCATGGCGATCGTCACCAGGTCTACCGCCTGTCGCTGCCCCGCCGCCACGCCGGCTTCCAGGCGGGCCAGCGCCAGCAGTTGTTCGATACGCCGCGCCAGCCGCGCAAGACCCGCCTGCGCGCTGGATAGCGCCACCCTGGTATCGGGAAGAATCTGCGTGGCCACGGCGTTGTCCAGATGGATCATCGTGGAGGACAGCGGCGTGCGCAGTTCGTGTGCAACGTCCGCGCTGAAACGGCGCTCGCGCTCCAGCGCATCCTCCAGCCGTTCCAGCTGCGCGTTGAGTGCGCCGACGACGGGCTGCAATTCCTGCGGTGCGCGTTCCAACTGGATCGGCTGACGGCTTCCCGGCGCGCGCGACGCCAAAGCTTCGGTCAACCGTTGCAGCGGAAGCAAGCCGCGTTTCACCGCCCACCCCACCAGCAAGGCCAGGATCGGCAAGCCGAGCAGTGTCGGCAACCCCAGGTCGAGCCACATCGCATGGGTGATATCGCGGCGGCTGTCGTCGCGCTCGCCCATGCGGATCATCACGCCGCCGGCATCGTCGATCAGCGTGAAAACGCGCCAGCCGTAACCTTCAAAATCATAATTCTCGAAACCGGACGTGGGCGTAAGCGGCAGCGGCAAGCGTGCAAAATTGGCGGTCGTCAGGCGCAGGCGCTGCTGCAGGTCGAACACCTGATAACCCACTTCGGTCTCGTACGTGCGGCCGTGCATCAGCTGCTCTTCGGCCTGGCGCCCGATGATCGGCACGACCAAGAGCCCCTGTCCGGGCTTGCGCAAGGGATCGATGCCGGCGCGTTGAATCAGCACGTCCAGCGTTCGCGCCGACTGCGCCAGGCGGCCGTCCAGCAATTCGTGCGTTTCCTTCAGCGTGCGCCAATAGCTGTACAGCCCCAACGGCAAAAGCACCGCTACCAGCACCACCACGATCATCCAGCGCAGGCGTCCGCTCAGGCTCAACGGTCTCACGTGGGATCCCTTGGAATCATGTAACCGACACCGCGGATGGTGCGGATCGCATCGAAGCTCAACTTGCGGCGCAAGGCGTGGATCTGCACTTCCAGTGCGCTGCTGCCGACCGAATTGTCCAGGCCGTAGAGCGAGTTTTCCAGATGCTCGCGGCGCACGATGCGGCCGGCACGCTCCATCAAAATGCGCAGCAGCGAAAATTCCCGGCGCGTGAGTTCAATCCGCTTGCCGCGAAATTCCGCCTCGGACGTGCCGATGTCCAGGCTCAGCACACCCACGTCGATACGGTTGGCCGCAAGACCCTGGGCGCGACGCGTCAGCGAACGGATGCGCGCGCTCAGCTCCTCCACATGGAACGGCTTGACCAGATAGTCGTCGGCGCCCGCATCCAGGCCACGCACGCGCGCTTCCAGGGCATCGCGCGCGGTCATCACAATCACGGGCGTATTGACGTGGGCGCGGCGGGCCTCGGCAAGCACTTCCAGGCCATCCTTGTTGGGCAGGCCAAGGTCCAGCAGCACCAGGTCGGCGGTCTGGTCGCGCAACGCGGCCAAAGCCTCGCGCCCGTCACGCAGCCACGTCACGGCGTAGGAGAGCTTTTCCAGCGCGTGCTGGATCGCCGTCCCCAATGGCAGGTCGTCTTCGACCAGGATGATGTGCATACACTTGCCCTATCGCCGGCCGCCTGTGACATCTACGGCTTCCGTTTCGCATTATGTGAAGGTTAGCTTAGACCGGCCTTACCGTCGCCATCACGCCACGTAAACGCTCGAAAGGCTTTTTTTCCCGCAATTTGCCCCGATTCGTGCCCCGGCGCACACATCGGAAAAAATGAGTGCGATGTGCGCCCGCGGTTCACGCGCGCTGCACGCCCCCGTGGCGACATTACGCCGGCTTTGAACGCCAAAGCACGAGCCATGGAGACCTGGCCGGGGAGTCGCCTTTCATCAGGTTACGTTTGCGCTGCGCTTTGAGGGGTAACGCCCTTCGATGCGAAGGACCGCTTTGCCATCACTTTGATAGGAGTGCGCGATCTATGAAACCGTTTGCTCTTGTACGTGCGTCGTGGCTGGGTACCTGGATGCTTGCCGCGTTGTCGCTCGCCGGCGTGGCACAGGCGGCGGACACAGCCAGCCCGCAGGCCGCCCTCACCACGGTCAGTTCGCTCTCGCCAGGCGCCCGGCCGCTAAACGTGCCGCTGGATTATGTGATTACGCCCAACGGCTACTTTGCCGCGTCCTGCGTGCAGGCCGTACGGCAGGGCGAAAGAGTCCTTACCGACGGCAGCATCGAAGCCCAGGACGGCTCGCTACGCAAACCTGCGGCCTGCACCAAACCGCATTACACGCAAAGCGGTATGCGGATCGACCCCAGTGGCCATACGTCGGCACCCACCAGCCAGCGGCAACCGGCATCGGGCTACAGCGGCTGGCTGCTTACCGCCTATTACACCACCTCCACCGGCGTGGGCAGCATTGCCGCCAATTGGGTGGTGCCTTCCTCACCCAGCAAAACCACCAACCAGGTCGACTATTTCTTCCCTGGGCTTGAGCAATCCGAATCGGATGCGCAATCCATCCTGCAACCCGTGCTGGGCTATAACGCCTTCAGCGGCTCGGGCGTAAGCTTGTGGACCTTGTCCAGCTGGAACTGCTGCGTCAGCGGCACGACCTATTACAGCGGCCCGGTGAACACCGCCGCTGGCGACCAGATCTACGGCATCGTCAGCGCCACCTGCGACGGCGGCAGCAATTGCGCAACGATCACCTCCACCGACGAAACCAACGGCCACACCACCACGCTGAAAACCAACCCTTACGCGGCACTGACGTGGGTATTCGGCGGCACCCTGGAGGCCTATAACATCTCCAGTTGCAGCCTGCTTCCGGCGAGCAAATCGGTGGTTTACAACGGCATCCAGGTCAAGGATATGAGCGGCAATACGATCAGCCAGGCATGGACGCCATGGAACATCATCGGCTCGTCGAGCCCGCAATGCGGCTACGGTATTTCCACCACCACCAGCAGCGTCACGCTCGATTACTGAGCGCCCTGCCCGAATCGGGGCGGCGCGAGGTTCACCACGGGATCGGGCGCCTGTGCCAACAGGCGCCCGGGTTTGGCCGGACGCAGGCTGCGCCCCGGCGCAGACCGAAACACTCGCCCCATGCCGCCTGCCGCATGGCCACCATGCCTGGACCCCATGCTGTTTGTACAATCCCCAGGGAACGACACCACCTCCCGGACGGCATGGCATGAAAGCGCTGCAGTTCACCCATTACGGCACCCCGGACGTTCTGCAATACCTCGAGGTGCCGACGCCGGAGATCGACCAAGGCTCGGCACTGGTAAAAATCCACGCCGCGTCAGTCAACCCCAGCGACGTGAAAAACGTGGCCGGCGCCTTTTCGCATACTGTACTGCCGCGCATTCCCGGACGCGATTTCAGCGGCGTGGTGGAACGCGGCCCCGCCGACTGGCTGGGTGCGCAAGTATGGGGAACCGGCGGCGATATCGGCTTCTCCAGCGACGGCACGCATGCCCAATACATCAAGGTGCCCATCGCCGCGCTGGCGCGCAAACCGGCCGCCATCAGCCACGAACAAGCGTCGGCGATCGGCGTTAATTTCGTGGTGGCATGGGTGGGCGTGATGAGCTACGCGCAGCTGCGCGAAGGCGAAACCATCGCCGTGATCGGCGTGGGTGGCGGCGTCGGCGGCGCGGTGACGCAGATCGCCAAATCGCTGGGCTGCCAGGTGGTGGGCATCAATTCAAAACCGGTCGATCCGCATTCGCCGGCCGGCCGCCGGATCGATCACTTCGTCGCTTTCGACGAGCACACCGTGGCACGCGTGCGCGATATCCAAGGCCTAGCCGGCGGCGTCGATGTGGTTTACGACTGCGTGGGCGGCATTGCCTTCGACATGGCGCTGGGCTTGGCCAAGCGCCGCGGGCGGGTGGTGGAAATCAGCGCTGTCGGCCGCCGCCGCGTTGAATTGGACCTCATCGATTTCTATCACAACGAAACCCAGCTTTTGGGCGCCGACAGCGCCAAGCTCGGGGTCGCCGAATCCGCACCGCTGATGCGGGCCATCACCCAAGGTTTCGACCGCGGCTATTTCGAGGCGCCGGTGATTGCGCATCGCTATTCGCTGGCGCAAGGGCGAGAGGCTTACGCGTCGGTCGTGCAAGGCACCGATGGGCGCGTCGTGATCGTGCCGTGACGCCACCCCCTTCCCAGCAAGGAATCACCGTGAAGGCTTATCTCATATCCCTGGCCGTAGGGACTTTGGTGGGCGTCATCTATGGCCTGCTACGCGTGAAATCGCCTGCCCCGCCCACGGTCGCGCTGGTGGGCTTGTTTGGCATGCTGGCCGGTGAGCAGCTTGTGGCCCTGATCCGCGCGATGCTGCGCTGACGCCAAGGCAAGTTAGTTACTGGGCCGCTTTGGGCTTGCGTCCACGGCGCGGCTTGGCTTGGGCCTGCGCGATCAAACCCTGAAGATAAGCGATGCCTTCTTCTTCGGGAAAGAACGAAACCACGTCCGCGACCGTAAGCTTGTAACGCGCCTGGAGAGCCAGGAATTCCTGGCGCGCTTTCTCCATCGCGGAAAGGGCGGCCTGCTTGGCCGTCTTTTTCTTGGCCGATCGGTCTTCGATTTGCTGGTCTAGCGCCGCCAGTTCTTCCTGGAAGCGGCGGAAAGCGTCTTTGGGGAGGGTCATGGCAACTTGGGGCATTGCAGGGGGGACGATTATCTCACATGAAAGCGGGGGCCTCAGGCGCCGGCCTTCACATATCGCCGACCGGCGAGTTGAGCCCCCGACACCCGGCTACTGCGCCAAATAGGACGCCCACGCGTGCAACAACCCTACCCCCTGGCCGGCGCCACCATCTTCACGTTTTGAATGACGCCTATGCGTATCATGCTTTCCATAGGTTCCTGCCGCGGTATCGATCTGCGAGGACGATCAGCCACGCCACACGTGGCACGCTTTAAGCTTTGCCAAAGGGCGCCATCGGAACTCACCACTCAAGGACGACTCCGAGACAGTCATCTCGAGTCAGGGGGTGTGGGAGATGCTTAAATCACTCGCCGAAAACATCTGGCTGCGACAGCTGGCCGTCATTGTCGGCTATGCGATGGCCTATCTATTGATCCGACCCTATTCGGACGCCATCTGGGCGGTTTCGGCAGGCCTGCGCCTGAGCTTTCTGTTGCTGTTTCCCTATCGCTACTGGCCCGCCGCGGTGCTGGGCGAGCTGATTCCGCTGATGCGCGACAACCTCGCCTGCCTGGATCAATTGGGCATCGCATGGGTCGTGATCAACTCGGTGCCACCGATTTTGCTGGCCATGCCTATCGTGTGGTGGTGCCGGCGCGAGCTTTCGCTGTTTCCATCCAAGCGGCTGGTGAAAGTGAATGCGTTGCTCGCTTGCATCGTGCTCGTCTCCGTGCTTTGGACGGCGGTGAACGTCGCGGGGTTGATGGCAGTCGTTCAGCCTTCCAACGTGCCCCATCCGTACCAGTTCCACAAGCTGCAAATCGTGCAATTGTTCCTGGGCAAATACGCGGGTATTTTGACGCTGGTACCGGTTGCGCTCGCGCTCAAGCTGCGTAAGGCCGCCACATGGCGGGCGCACCTTGCCGACTGGGCAAGGAGCCAGCTTGCACTGGAAACCGCCGTACTGCTGCTGCCCACCCTGGCGGTGCTGGCTTGGATGGGCCGTGGTGCATCGACCGATGCACAGCAAGTCATTCGCATGGCGATGTTCCTGCCGGTTGCATGGCTCACCATGAAACATGGATGGCGTGCTGCGGCCATCGGCACCGCCGCGGTGATGACCTGCATCTTTATCCGCATGGAATCGCGCCCGGACGCGCTGGACATCGCCGGCGCACAGGCGTTCATCACCTTCTCCGCCACGTGCCTGTTCGTGCTCGGTGCACGCATCACCGCACAGAATGCCGCCGACGAACAAGAACGACTGGATGCCAAAGCCGCGGTGAAACTCGCCCAGCAGGGTTTGTATCTGTGCGAGATCCGCATGCGCCAGACCGCGCAAGCGCTGGAACAGGTCGGCGGCACGCTGCAGTTGACGCACACGCGCCTGCTCAACCGCTTCAAGCACATGCTGCCGATGATGGAAGGCCAAACCTATTATCAACAGGCCGCCGCCACGCAAAGCCAGGTCTATCGCCTGGCCGAATCCATGCACCCCAACGCATGGCGCGAGCGCGGACTGCCGGCCGCCCTGCGCGAAACCATCGCACGCACGCTGGATGAAGAAGGCATCGCCTATCGCTTTGACTTGAAGGGGCGCGGTCTGAGCCAACTTTCGCTTGGCGTGCACGCGGCCATTTATCGCCTGGCCTGCGAAGCGGTGGTCTACATCAGCGAACAGCAGACGTGGTCCGCGATCTCGATAACCCTGCGCGGCGGGCTAAGCAATGGCCAACGCTGGGCCGTGCTGCGCGTGGAAGGACTGGCCAGTCGCGGCGACATCAACGACCCGGTCTACAAAAAACACGAAAGCCAGCAACTGGCATCGAAACTTGGCGCCAACGGGCTGGGCATCAGTGCCATGCGCGACCACGTGCGCCTCTACGACGGAGAACTTCATGTCCGCACATCGCCGGACAAGCTGCAAATTACTGCATTGATGCAGGATGCCAACAGAAAACCGCGGGAGTCGCCCATGGCTCCCCCCGCAGTCTGCATACGTTGATCGGCGTATTCGTGCCGATCCATTCATTACGGATTGCTGTTGCCGGTCGGGATACCGGTCACGTTGCCTCCCGTGCAATTGAATGGGTCGGTGCATGTGCCCTGGTCATTCGCCGTGCTGACAATAAGCTGCACGGCGCCCGTGCTTTGCGGGCTCGCGCTGATCTGCGTGGTGCCGTCGCGATAAACCGTCTCGCCCGATGCATTGGGACGCTGGGCATTGGCTTGGGGCTGGTACGTCACCACCGACGAAGCATCGGCGCCTATCGGCAATACCAAGACGACATGATCGGCTACCGCAACAGCGCCGCGCACCGTGCCATTCAAATCGTTGACCTGGATGTAACGGATACCATCACGCGCAAAAACGTAGACGTGGTAATGCGGACTGACACTTACATCCGCCGCGTTCGGCCATGATTGTCCAAGACCCGTGGAAGGCGGCTGGCCCGCCCATACGGAAGCAGAAAAAACCATCGCAAGCATGCTCGACAAGGCAGCTTTGCGTGAAATGAACTTCAGTGATTCACAGAACATAAAACCCCCCAATCTCGTGGCTGCAATATGTATTGCACGCGTGAATGTAGCATCGGGAAGTGTTTACAAAACGCAAAAATACCCGGACGTCATCGCGGGAATAGCGCGATGGATTAACGGTATTTCCGTCTCCCAGAGCGCTCACCGTCTTTCAATCGAGGGAATGCGGCGCGTGGGTTCGTGCGGCCGGAATTTAGCGGACAAGCCTTGATTAACCGGCCCAAATACCAAGCCAGCTTGAACGCCCACATCGACACCGCTGCGCCAAAGAGCTTGGGCATGTGCGGCGCGACCACAAGAAGTGGTCGCCGCGTAGGCACGCACCAAGATCAAGGGCGCGCCTCCACAAGAAATGCCATGGGCAACGAACTAAAAAAAGGTCGCGAAACTTTCTCGCCATAAGATAAGTTGCACATTGACCTGCTCAAACTGTCGGACACAGACCTGCACAGACGATTTCATAAGTTGCTTGCAGGTAGCGACGAACCCAAGCGTGTGCAGGACAGGGTCTACGTGCACCGTGAACTGCAACGCAAGAGCGTGACGCGCACTTTGTTGTGAATGGAGCATAAGGAAGCGCATCCCGCTACTGCTTGCCAGTTAAGCCATTTCAATTACCTGTATGACGCCGGGCGGGAACGCAGGCCTTGTCCATGCGACGGCAGTACGCACCGGGTGAGCGAGGCTGGGTGGATTTCTCCGGCGCGAAGATTCAGCAGGAAGTTTATGCCTGCGGCACACCCACGACGGTCGAATTCCTGAAGGACAGAACACGCCTGGCGTCGCACCCTCGCTCGGAGGTGTTGGGCGGCAAAACGACAGACCGCTCCCATATGCCCGAACACCAACTGGCGTGAGCCGACCACACGCCCGAGCGTTATCGGCAGTGGGCGAGCGGTATGGGACCTCGGGCGCTGTCGGTGGTCGAGCACCTGCTTCAACTCACAGATCACTCGGTACGTGCGCTCAATGCCTGCGCCACGCTGCAGAAGCTGTGCCGAACCCGCGGCCAAGCTCGGTTCGAGCTGGCGTTTGCCAAGGCCATCGTGATCCAGTCGCCGACGCCCAAAAGTATTTGTTCGATTCGGTAACGACGCCTTGAGGGCCAGGTCTTGCCTTCGGCATCACCCCAACGCCTGCCGGCTCACGTGAAATAGACTCTGCGGCTCAACTGCGATGCAACGCATGCCTTGCGAGGATCGTCCATCGAGCTATCAGTGGAAATTGGCTCGGCACAAGGCATATGAACTGTCTGACTACGGCACTAGACAGCTCGAGTCACCTTCCTCCAGCGTGCCACCGTGATCAGTGGTGTCGCCCTTGCGAGCGACTGGCTTGCCATGAAGGGAGGCACCGGGCGAGCCGCTGATGATGGTGGCGCCGCAACTAATGCGGTCGCCCACGCAGGCCACGAGCTTGTCGCGCACCATGCCACCCTTGGTGCCGGTGGTGACGCGACCATCACCATGGAAAGGACACGAATGCCGATGGCCAACGAGAACCACAGGGGATGGCATGGTGATCAGTCCTCGAGGTTTGGCAGAGGGCCCGGCCGACTGGCGATGAAGTCATCCAGCACCTGGCGGTCACGCTCGGCCTGTTCGCGAGAAATCGGCGGGGGGGACAAGGGTTCCTTGGGCTTGGGCGGTGCCACTGCGCCGGGTCGCGGGCGGATGGTCGGCAAGATGGCGTTCCATACGGCCATGGCTTCGTGGTCGGTAAGCGAGGCGTTGATTGGCGGGGGGCCGATTTCGCCAGAGGGCGCATCGCCGGTGACAATAAAGCTCGGTAGGCTTTGGGGGTTCATCAAATAATCTGGCGCAGCATGGCGTGATTTGTTTTCTTCGTCGCTATCCCAGTAGATATCGCCACCGGCGCTTAATCGGGCTGCGAACGCGGGGCGCAATAAGCCGGGATCGGAGCGATAGGATTCACCGACAAAAATGATGCGGTGCACATGACTCTTGTCGTCGTCGATCTTTTCCTCCGCGGTGAACAAAACTTCTTCGCCGGTCATCCCGGCAAAGTCATGCGCGCCACGCCGCAACACATGGATGGGTGTATTGCTGGCGGCAATGTCGCGGTCGATGCGGTTCAACAAGTGGGGAGATTCGTCGGGCGTCACAGCGCTGCTGTCGATTTCCAGCGTCACGTCGCGCCGTTGCGGGTCATAGAACTTGATGGTGGCCTGCTCGTGATCCTGCGGGCCATCGATGACGATGGGTCCCAGGATAAAACCGGGGTCGGCACGGGCGGGGTCGGTCACCAGGAAAATCTGGCGGGCCAGGGTTTTGAGGCGGTTCTCGACAGCGTCTGAGCGGTAACCGGGCGAGTCCGAGTCGTTAAACGATTCCGCCTTCAACTGAACGTATGTCGAGTCCAATAGTAGGTGCACTTCATGAACGAACGAGGTGTCTCCATTCGTCCTTCGGTAGTACCGCAGCAACATGGCCTGACGCCCCTTACCTCCCTGCCCAT